>ERZ809472.304-NODE-304-length-12588-cov-7.155589_pt1 | contig 12588 bp, 13 predicted proteins | sample MGYA00521274_ERZ809472 | MGnify/ENA primary metagenome ERZ809472 (study PRJEB31581, sample SAMEA3312791) | metagenome | study: EMG produced TPA metagenomics assembly of the PRJEB8939 data set (Metagenomic analyses of Rumen microbiomes reveals... | reverse complement strand
GTTAAATCATTAAAGTGTCAGAATATTCAGACAATTTAGCATGATAAAGCATTAACGCAACAAAGTGTTGGAGCGAAAGTTGCACAAATTATTGTAGGAATTATTGTTGCAAAAATCAATACAAAATAGCACCGAAAATGCACCGATTATCGCACCTAAAAATAATGTGTATTCTAATGTTTAATTTGTTTGAAAAAATTAAAATATTTTCATTTCATCTATTGACATTAGAGTGATTATCTGCTATCATACAAGCATAGCAAGTGTTGGTTATACCTATTCAAAACCATGCACCAAAGAGAGTGCAAGTATATGATGAAAGAGAGGTAATTATAATGGGTATTGCTAACAAGTATAATAAGGTAAATCTTTTTGAGTTTACTATTCCGAAGGATTTTGAGTATCGTTCTCTGCATGATTTGTTTAATGATAATGGTAAGGATTGTGTTTATGAAGTTCGTGCATTATACATTAACAAAAAGTCTAAGTTCGGTGAAAGTCCTATTGTTGCTACTAATCAGTATCTTGTAAATCTTCCGAAACATATGACTGATACTGTTAAAGAAATGATGCGTGATGAAGAGTTCGTAAACGCTGTCAATTCTGGTACAATCGGTTTCACGATTTACACTTACGAAACTAAGAACAGGTCAGAACTTTGCTACAGTGTTAATTGGGTAGACAGATAACACTATAAATCAATAAAAACAACACTTGCTATGTGTAACTATAAAAAGGGGAATTGTTAATACTAAAAACAGTTCCCCTTAAATTATCAAAATAGTGTCTATTCTGAATAGAAAAAATGAGGTGAATTATGAATAAAGAAAAGATGTTAATAATCGGTAACTATTGCAAACAACACAGGATTGATAAATTAGGTTATTCTTTAACTGATTTTTGTAAAGCAACTAATAACAATATTAAGAACGTATCTGCATTTGAAAACGGACGTGCAAATAACATTACTTATTTAATATCTTACTGGAAAATGACAGACGTTGAACATCGTGTAGAGTTCTTAAAGGGATTATTTGAAAGCGTATAAAGGGGGTGTTACAATGACTTTAGCAACTGAGATTATCAAAGACTTAAAGCGTAACTGCTTAAAGTGGAAAATCTTATTTTTCGTTATGGTAATTGTTGAAATTATTACATTGATTGTGAGGTAATGAGTATGGACAGATTTGGAGTTAAACAAAAGGTAGAAGAAATTAAACGTGAAGAAAAGGAACTGAGAAAACAGGTATCACGTTTAGCAAGCATGGCAAATAAGCGTATACAGAGACTTGAACAGTCTGAATTAACTGATACACCTGCTTACAAGTCATGGGAAGAAAACGGAGCACACAAGTTCAGTGTAAGAGGTAAAACGTATCAGGAAGTACAAGCAGAGTATTGGAGAGTTAAGAAGTTCATAGAAAATAAGACTTCTACTGTTACAGGTGCTAAACAAGTTCTTTATGATATGGCAAGTGCTACAGGTATCGAATACACCGATATAGCAGACCTGCAAGCGAAAGCAAGTAGTTTCTTTAGTATAGCAAGTAAGGTTAAGCAGTATTTACAGTCTGTTGGTGACAGTGCTATTGCATTAGATTATCAAAAGATTTGGGAACAGATTAACCTTTATATTAAAGAAGAAAATGTAGAGTTAGCAGGTGCAGAGGGTGACTTACAAGCAATAGACGGTATTGTATCACGTATGTTGCAACTGAAAGAAGAGGAAGAATACTATTCAGCTTTTGACAGATTATTTGATGCTATGGATAAGGGTGGATGGTTTAAGGTGTAAGGTATGGTTCATGTAAGCGAATTTTCATTAGACGGATTAGAGTATGAAGTCTGTATAAAATTCAGTCACAGGGATAAAGCGAAATATCAATATATTAACATTCCGTGTGCTTTCGATATTGAAACAACTTCTACTTATGTAAACGGACAGAAATTTGCTTTCATGTATGAATGGACTTTCGGTATTAAAGATAGTAACTATATTTGCTATGGTAGAACGTGGGAAGAGTTCATAGAACTTTGTGAAAAAGTAGCAGATTATTTTCAGTTGTCAGGTGAAAGATTTTTAGTCTGCTACATTCACAACATGAGTTTTGAATTTCAGTTCATGCGAAAATATTTTGACTGGTTATCAGTATTTGCAGTTGATGATAGAAAACCTATTAAAGCACTTTGTACGTTGGGAATTGAATTTAGAGATAGCTACATTTTATCAGGTTATTCACTGGCAAAAGTAGCAGACAATTTAACAACGTATAAGATACAGAAATTAGTAGGTGATTTAGATTATGATTTAATCAGAACTAAAGATACTGAATTAACAGAGAAAGAATTAGCTTACTGTAATAACGATGTTGAAATAATTTTAGCATACATACAGGAACAGATTTTACAGTATGAAAATATTGCACGTATACCATTAACAAATACAGGTAGAGTAAGGAAGTTCGTAAGGGATAAATGTTTATACACAAACAAGTCACATAAAAAGAGTAGTAAAAGCAAGTTCTACAGGTATCGTGAACTGATGAAAGAACTTGTATTAACTGTAGATGAATATGCTATGTTAAAGCGGTGTTTCATGGGCGGTTATACTCACGCAAGTATGAGATATAGCGGTGAAACTTTACATGATATGGACAGCATAGATTTCACGTCAAGTTATCCGTATGTAATGTTATCAGAACAGTTTCCTATGAGTAGACCGATAAAGGTAGATTTATCAAAACAGAAATTTACAGATTTACTAAAGAATTTTTGTCTGATGTTTGATGCGTGTTTTATTAACCTGAGAAGTAAACTTACCTATGATAGTTACTTATCTGAAAGTAAGTGTTCAAAATTAGAAAATCCTGTTATCAATAACGGACGTGTGTACAGTGCTGATAAAGTGGTTACTACTATTACAGACGTTGACTATGAAATAATGCGTGAAAATTATGAGTGGGACGAAATGTATATAGGTGACTGCTACAAGTTTTATAAACAGTATTTACCACGTGATGTTATACTTGCTATTTTAGAGTTATACGGAAACAAAACAACATTAAAAGGTGTAGAAGGAAAAGAAGTAGAATATTTGTTATCAAAGGGTATGTTAAATTCCGTATATGGAATGACAGTAACAGACATTGTAAGAGGTACAATAGATTACAATAGCGATAGTCAAGAGTGGACAGCTACTAAACCTGATGCTGATAAGTTTGCAGAAGATTTAGAGAAATACAACAATGATGTGAAGAGATTTCTTTACTATCCGTGGGGTGTTTGGGTAACTGCTTATGCACGTAGAAATTTGTGGACTGGTATTATTGCTTTCGGTGAAGATTATGTATATTCAGATACCGATAGCATTAAATGTAAAAATATAGAGAAACACAGGAACTATATTGATACATATAATCAGATGGCTATGCAGAAACTACAGGATATGTGTAAGTTCCGAAAAATCGACTTTGCATTGTGTTCACCGAAAACTATTGAAGGTGTTGAAAAACCTTTAGGTGTTTGGGACTGGGAAACAAAAGGAAACAACTATAAAACATTCAAAACATTAGGTGCTAAACGGTATATGTATCAGGACAATAAAGGATTGCACATAACGATAGCAGGATTATCTAAACAAAACGGAGTGCAATACATACTTGAAAAGTCTGATAATGATATAAATAAATGTTTTGATTTCTTTGATGATGATATGTCTATACCTGCTGAGTATACAGGTAAAATGACACACACTTACATTGATGAAGAAATGGAAAGTGTTATTACAGATTATCAGGGTAACAGAACTTATGTAAAATCATTGTCAAGTGTTCATCTTGAAAAGTGTGAATTTACATTGTCTATTTCTAAACAGTATGCAGATTTCTTATCAAGAATGATGCAAGGATATATTTACAAAGGTGTTAAAGCAAAGTAAAATAATCACGTGGGGTGTAGTAATATATCTCACGTGAATTTACTATGAAAGAGAGGTTAATTTTATGAGTAGAAAAAAGCAGAGCAGACCGCAATACTATTCACTTAAAAATATTCTGTCTAAGGATTGTGTTTACAATGTTATTTTCGGTGAAAGAAGTAACGGTAAAACTTACAGTGTTTTGCAGTATGCTATAGAACAGTATTTTACTAATCATACACAGATAGCTATTGTAAGACGTTGGAAAGAAGATATTACAGGCAGACGTGCAAGCGATATGTGGACAGCACTTAACGAAAATCAGGAAGTAGCACGTATCAGCAACGGTGAATATCAGGGTGTAACTTATTGGAGTGGTAAGTTTTTTGTGTGTAATTATGATGATAACGGTAAACCGATTTATAACATAGATACTGACTGTATCGGTTACACGTTTGCATTATCAGAAAATGAACACAATAAATCTATCAGTTATCCACGTGTAGCAACTGTTTTATTTGATGAATTTTTAACTAAAAGTCTGTATCTGAATGATGAATTTGTTTTGTTTATGAATACACTGTCAACGATTATCAGACAGAGGACTAATGTTAAAATCTTTATGTGTGGTAACACTGTTAATAAATTCTGTCCTTATTTTTCAGAGATGGGATTAACACACGTAAAGGAAATGAAGCAAGGCAGTATTGACGTTTATACTTACGGTGAAAGTGAACTGAAAGTAGCTGTTGAATTTTGTGCAAGTTCTGAGAGTACAAAAAAGAATAACTTTTACTTTGCGTTTAATAATCCGAAACTGTCAATGATTACAAGCGGTGCATGGGAGTTAGATATTTACCCACATTTACCGATGAAATACAGACCGAAAAATATAGTGTTTACTTACTTCATAATCTTTAATGATTACACGTATCAATGTGAGGTAGTTTCTATTGATGGAGTAATGTTCACTTATGTTCATTTGAAAACAACACCGATACAGGACGATAGCAAAGATTTAATATACAGTCTTGAATATAATCCGAAATTCAATTATAATAGAAATATATATAAGCCTGTCACAAAACTACAGGAAAGACTTTTGTGGTTCTTCAAAACTGATAGAGTTTTTTATCAGAATAACGAAGTAGGTGACAGCATTAGTAACTACTTGAAAATCTGCAACTCTGTTAGAAAGTGAGGTATTTTGTTGTATGGAAGTTTACAACGCAATAATTCAAGCTGTTTCTACTGTTGGTTTCCCTATAGTCTGTTGCTTAATTATGATTAAGAATAACAATGACTTACAAAATGCACACAGGGAAGAAACAGACAGCTTACGCAAGGTAATTGAAAACAATACTTTATCAATCACGAAACTGTATGAAAAAATTGATACTCTGATTGATACTGTAAAGAAGTGAAAGAGAGGTGTAACTGATGGGAGATATTAGAAAGTATAATTATGGTGTAGATTTAGCTTCACACTATGATTATAAGAACAAGCAGAAAAATCTACAACATCATGTAGAGTATATGTTAAACCGTTCTAATATCATGTTTGAATACAAAAATCTTCCTGATACAATACCTGCAAGAGAATTAGAAGTATTGTTACAGACTAACGGTTTTTGTGCTTTCGTGAAAATTGACGGTGATTTCTATGTTGTAAATGGTGGTTTAGGTGGACTTCCTGACGTATACAACAGACCTACACAAATTGTAGTTGCAATTCCGTATCTGAAATACAATGCTACTTTAGATATTGATAAAGATTGTGTTATCATTCCTAATGATAGTATGTATGTCGGACTGTTACCACTGTATGAAAAGTATTGTACTATTATGATGGAAAATGAAATAACTATGATACTTGCTACAGTGAATAAACGTGTGCAAAATCTGTTGTCTGCAAATGATGATAATACCGTTGAAAGTGCAAAGGAATTTTTGAAGAATGTTTTTGACGGTAATTTAGGTGTTATTGCAGAAAGTCAGTTGTTCGATAGTCTGAAAGTAAATAACAGTTCTGCTAACAGTCAGGTATCTATGAAAGATTTGTTTGAGTTTCAGCAGTACACTAAAGCAAGTCTTTATAATGAGATAGGATTGTCTGCTAACTTCAATATGAAGCGTGAAAGACTGACTGCAAATGAAGTTGAAGCGAACACGGATAACCTTTATCCACTGGTAGATGATATGTTAAAGTGCAGACGGTTAGCACTTGACAAAATAAATGAAATGTTCGGACTGAATATTGAAGTACAGTTTAATTCAAGTTGGGATTATCGTTTATTTAATGGTGAACCGATTGACAGTGAGGTGATTGCAGATGATGGAACTTTTGATAATAGCGGTGACGATAATAATAGTGATGTTAATACAGGTGTATCAGACGTTGACGATAACACGCAACATTCAGAAACAACAGATGGAGATAATGAAGCAGATAGAAGAGATATTGAAGATACTGAAAGCGTGAACGAAACAACAAACGAAACAACAGATGAAACAGAGGAAACAACTGATGAAAAACCTGATACTGAAAGTGATGAACAATCTGAAAACGATGAAGCAAGCGAAGAAGAGAACGAAACTGACACTGATACAGATGATGAAGAGGAAGAGAGAAAGTAACTGCAATTCCTGTTGCATTTTCTGTGATTATAATAATCAGTGTTACGATGAAATTTTCTAAAGTGAGGTGATTACAATGTATGTTTATGAAAAATTTGCAGAACAGGGATTGTTTTCTACCATGCAGAGTAAAGGACTTTTACCGATAGAATTTGATGATTTATCAGGTGAACAGATGGACTTACTTTATAATAACTTACACGGTGTAAGAAAATTAGCACGTATCGGACGTGATTTATCTGTTGATGATTTAGCTGATTTAATCGGTAATATGTATTACAAGAAGTGGACTGAAAATCTTGAATACTATGCTCTGAAAGCTAACCTGTTGCAAGGTGACAAAGAAACTGTTACAGAACAGATTGTAGATGATAATGAAATGGTAGATGAAAGAACTACTACTAATTCCGTATCTGCTTACAATGATGATAACTTTGTGAACAATGATAAAGACGATAGCACAAATACTATCAATACCGATAACGAAAGAAACAGAACTTTAACACGTAGAATGTTGCGTGTTTCTGACGCAAAATCTTTACAGGAACTATTGCAAAATAATTTCTTATGTGATATTATTTTTGTAGATGTTAATACGGTATTGACATTGAAAATTTTCTGATGAAAGAGAGGTAATTAGTATGAACGGTGGTTATGTTATGATTGATGCAAAAGGACTTGACTTAACAAAAGGTTCAACAAGTCAGACTATTGCAGGTATCTATAACGAAGTCAAAAAGAGTTTTGAAAGTGACAAACCGATTTTTGTTTATAACTGCGTATGGGGTAGTGATAGTGTTGTAAGTCCTATTCAGATTTTCTGTGTTGATTTTGGTGATTACATTATTGCTACTGCAAGCACGTTACAGATTGTTGTCACTAAAGCAGACGGTGTTACTATTGTTAATATGGTTGAAACTGATTCTGATGGTGAATAAGAAAGAGAGGTAAATAACTATGCAGGTTAAACAGATTTATGAACTTATGAACGGTGTTACTTCTGAGATTTTAGGTAAGACCGCTGTTGTTAAAGAAGATTTATCGAATATTGTTGACGTAGGTGTTGAACTTTTTGACGCTACTTCTGTTGACAATTATGTGAAGTCACTTGTTAATCATATCGGAAAAGTTATCTTTGTAAATCGTCCGTATGCAGGTAATGTTCCGTCTATGCTTATGGATAGTTGGGAGTTCGGTAGCGTTCTTGAAAAGATTTCTGCTGACATTCCCGAAGCTACAGAGAACGAAAGTTGGGAACTTGAAAACGGTCACTCTTATGACCCCAACATTTTCTACAAACCGTCTGTATCTGCTAAGTTCTTCAATAGCAAAGTTACTTTTGAAGTTCCGATGTCCTTTACAGAAATGCAGGTTAAGGAAAGTTTTTCCAGTGCTACACAGCTTAACGGTTTCCTGTCCATGCTTTACAATGCTGTTGATAAGTCTATGTCTATTAAGATTGACAGTCTTATTATGAGAACTATCAACAACGCAATCGGTGAAACTTTCTATGCTGATGCTACTGCATTTACTCCGCAAGGTGCGTCAGCTGTTGATTACACTACTGCTTCTACTAACAGATGTGTCAACCTGCTTTATCTGTACAATCAGAAGTTTAACAAGCAACTGACTGCAAGTGACGCTGTTACTGACCCTGAGTTTATCAGATTTGCAAGCTACACTATGTCCCTGTATGTTGACAGACTGTCTAAGATTTCTTCTCTGTTCAACGTGGGTGGCAAAGACAGGTTCACACCTGCTGATATGCTTCATATTGTAATGCTGTCTGATTTTAAGGCAAGTGCTACTGCTTATCTTGAAAGTGACACTTTCCACAACAATCTTGTTGCACTTCCTGACAGTGAAAGCGTTCCTTACTGGCAGGGTAGCGGTACTGCTTACGGTTTCAGTGACGTGTCTAAAATCATTGTTAAGACTGCTACTGGTCACGATATTACTGCTACTGGTATCCTTGCTGTCATGTTTGACCGTGATGCTATGGGTGTTTGCAACAGTGACAGACGTGTTACCACTAACTACAATGCGAAAGCTGAGTTTTACAACAACTACTACAAGTTCGATGCAAGCTACTACAATGACCTTAATGAGAACTGCGTAGTGTTCTATGTTGCGTAACAAAATAGCATAATCAATACCGTATAATAATTATAGCGGTTGACGGTTTTTGAAACATCATTGACCGTTGACCGCTTTCTTTTATGTCAGTGAGGTGATATAATGTTAATGAAATTGTATAAGACTACTGATAGAGATAACGTGATAAGAAAGACGTTGACTAATGAAGTAGAATATCAGATAAAGTTTAAGGATAGAGCAGATGTTAGAACACCGATTATCATGCTTAAAAGTGATACTTTTATTGATAGCAATTATGCTTATATTCCTGATTTTGGTAGGTATTATTTTATTAGAAATGTTCAAGTATTTCCTAATAAAATTTATCAGCTTACTTTGCGTTGTGATGTTCTGCAATCCTTTATGAATGATATTCTTAACTCTGTTGCTACTATCATTAAGTCTGAAAACGGTAACAAATACATAGATGAAAACTATGTTAGAGAAGTGAGAAAAAATGTATCTACAGTTGACTTTCAAAAACCGTTTAAGAGTTATGATGAACCTGAGTATATTTTAATAACTGGTAAGGGGGCTGTATAATATGGCAAATTATAACATAACACGTAACAGAACAAATTCCAGTAATAGAAGTCTTAATAGTGTTATTGTTAGCGGTTATGATGGTTACTATGATATGTGGTATCCGTCTGCAAGACAAAACATTATTGATTTATCACAACTTTCTGTATTTGTAAACGGTGTTGATATTACTAATGTTGCTGTTGAATATGATACACCGTCTGAAATAAGAATTTATATTCCTGATGAATATATTACAGGTAATGCAGTTTTTACATATCCGTCTACTGTATTAAGTGATGCAAATACAGGTGAAGTTCACTTAATCAATATGGAACATTGTGTAAGTAACTGTAAAACTGCTTTTATTGAGAATGGTGTTATAAGTGGTAGTCATGTTTCTTATTCAAGTTCGGGTAGACCATTCTTGTTTATTGATACTGTAAACAGTTTGTATAAAAACAGTAACAGAATAGCGTTAATTGCTAATGAAGGTTACGGTATTAAAAAATCAGACGTTGACGGTGGTACTTTTAATCCACGAAACAACAAAATGTATTTTGTATGTACTTCTAACAGTAAAAACTACTATGTTACTGCTACTATCAACGGTTTTGATGGTTTAACTACTGTTGACGGTGTAGACTGGTATACTATAGCTTATATTGATTGGGGTAAAGCACTTAATGATAAGTATGCTACTTATAATAACGGTGCATGGGCATTAAATATCACTAATGATAATGCACGTGCTTACACTTATTTTGATATTAACGGTGCTGATGCTATCAATGAAAATGTTGGTACATTAGACGGTAGCATTTTTGAAGCTATGCAAGCTACTGTTACTTACAATGTAACAAATAACCTTACACAGTGTACTACTAATAACAATGCTACTACTATTGATAGTGATGAAACATATAGTGCTACTCTTACTGCAAATGCAGGTTATCATTTTAACACTGAAAATGTTGTTGTAACTTGTGGTGAATTTGATGAACAATTTACTATCAGTCAGGATAAGCAGACTGTTACTATAAATATTACAGATGTTGTAGGTGATATTTATATCAGTGCTACTGCTACAAATGAGTTACCACAATATGATATTACTTCAACACTTAATCATGCTACTAATAGTAACTCTGCTACTACTATTGAACAGGGACAGAATTACAGTGCTACTTTAACGTGTGATGCACACTATACTTTTACAGGTGGAACACTGGTAGTAAGTCACAACGGACAGACAGTTACACCTACACTTAATGCTGACGGTACTGTTGCAACTATCAGTATCAATAACGTGCAAGGTGATATTATTATCACTGGTAACGCTGTTGCATTACAACATACTTTTACACAGAGTTTAACTAACTGTCAGTTCACAGCAATATCAGGTATTCAGAGTGGTAGCAAAATCAATGACGGTGATACAGTTACAGGAACTATCAGAGTAAACAACTATAGTAGCGGTTATAGTCCTTACTATTTCAAAGCAGAAAATATTTCTATTACTATGGGTGGTGTTACTCAAACTTATACATTAAGTTCTGATAACTATATCATTGATTTCACAATAGCTAATGTATCAGGTAATGTTGCTATTGCTGTTAGTGCTTCTATTGATACATATACTTGCACACTTAATTTCACAGGTTTTAGAGATAATCCACCTGTTTCTATGTCACCTGCTGACGGTGTTGTATCTAAATTAACAAATGTACAAATAGGTGGTATAGCACTTGAAGATTATGAAATTAAATCTGAAAATGTAAGCGTTACTATTAACGGTGTTGCTACTACTGATTTTTGGAGTTTACATAAATATCCGTCTGAAAATGAACAGTACAACTATTTTCAGATGTTAATATCAGGTGATAGCAGACGTTACATTACAGGTGATATTGTTGTTACTGTTACTGCTACACCTGTAAGACCGCCTGTAGTTAATGAAGATTTTGGTTTTTGCAACGTCTATAACCCTACTCTTACTGAGTTAGCAGAGGTATCAAAGAAACGCTTTTATAGAGGTAGTGGAAGTGATACAAGTTATGTTGACTTATCACAGTTCATTTACAGGGTGTATAAGACGTATCTTGAAATACCTGTTGCAGATGATAGAGAAACAGTTAAACTTGCTAACTATGATACACAGGTACTTTCAGACGTTGTAGCAGAAACACCTATTGATGTTGATTGTGGTACAGTTACATTAAATGAAGTGTTTGAAAATGTAATTGATTATAGTCCGTTCACAACATTAGATATTTACTTACCGTTTATCGGTATTCAGAGGTTAGATATTGACGTTGTAAGAAATAAGGCTATTCATCTTGTATATACATTTGACGTACTGTCTGCTAAATGCCTTGCTAAGTTAATGTATAATAACAATATACTTTATCAGTTTGCAGGTAGTATTGCAGATGATATTCCTTATGTAGCTACTAACACAGGTGACTACAATAGCAACGTCATTCAGACAACTACAGAAAGTGCTTTAACATTAGGTAAGAACTATCCTTACTATATCATTACACAGAATGTAGGAATTGAACCTGATGAAGATATAGACGGTGTAGCACAGTATGATAGTGTACAGTTATCTACTCTTACAGGACTTGTACAGGTTAATAATATCAATCTGTCTACTACTGCTACTGAGGAAGAAAAAGCAGAGATTGAAATGCTGTTAAAAGCAGGTGTATTTATCAATGAAGTTACACCGTAAAAAATTTATAATTATCTATTGACAAAAGAAACTATCTTTGATAGAATAATAATGTAAAGAAAATCAGTGCTAAAAGAAAGAGAGGTATCGACCATGAATAGCACAATTAAAACACCTGTTACTATCGCAACTATTTACAACACTTATACAGATGATACTCCGAGTGGAACACACAAGTATCTGTTGTTCGGAAAACCTACTAAAAGTGAGATTGTAAAAGCGTTTGATAAATGCTTTGCAGGTAACAACATTAAACGTGTTACAGTTTGTGAGATTGAAAGATTTAAGCTGACACTTAATCTTACACCTGCGTTTCTTGTGAAAACTGTTGAAGATTTCATCATTGAACTTGCAAGAAATGAACTTGAATTTGAAAGCACGTTAATCGACTAATTCCATGTGATTATTTCTTACATCTGTTTTAACTCCTTTCTTGTGAGTGCTACTGGTACTACTGGTAGCACTCTTTTTATTGTTATTTTTAGGTGCGATAATCGGTGCATTTTCGGTGTTGATTTGTTTCAATTTTTGTGTCAATATTTGTTTCAATAATTTGTGCAACTTTCGCTCCAACACTTTGTTGCTTTAATGCTTTATCATGCTAAATTGTCTGAATATTCTGACACTTTAATGATTTAAC
>ERZ809472.303-NODE-303-length-12616-cov-5.027625_pt1 | contig 12616 bp, 9 predicted proteins | sample MGYA00521274_ERZ809472 | MGnify/ENA primary metagenome ERZ809472 (study PRJEB31581, sample SAMEA3312791) | metagenome | study: EMG produced TPA metagenomics assembly of the PRJEB8939 data set (Metagenomic analyses of Rumen microbiomes reveals... | reverse complement strand
GCTTTCATAACGTCATTGTAGGCATGGAAATTATATACATACTTCAAGCGGGCTGTCGCAAACTTGAGGAATTCTTCGTTGTCGTCGATCATAACGACAGAGAACTTCATGGTAGGAGCATCGAGGGCTGCTCTGGAGATGGATTTCTCCGTGGTCAGGGTATCTCCGAGGTCTGGTAATGCAATCTCTCCCTTTCCATTTAACTCAAGACGGTCATGCACAGTAACCTTGGCCTTTTCTTCCGGATGTTCCAGATTCGTCTGCATATCGCTGACACGTGTGATAATCTGGAGCATCTGGGAGTGGAGGGCATTGAGCTGTTCACGTTCCTCGAGGGTCTTTTCCTTTTCTGACAGGTTTCCGATGATAGAGGTCATACGAGCCATCGGCTGACGTAGGTCATCGCTGGCAGCCTTGATTTCCTCGCGCTGTCTGGTCAGTTCTGCGATGACGGCATACTTCCTGTTGCGGATGGCCTTGATCTGTTTCAGTCCGATGCGCCAGAAATAGATCAGTACGAGCGCTACGATGACATAGGCCAGTATCATCCACCATGATAGCAGCCAGTGGCGTTCGATGGTGATATCAAGGGTGCGCTCCTGCTTACTGACGGCACCTTCGGCGCTGACAGCCTTTACATGAAGGGTATACTTGCCGCTGCCTAGATCATGGAAAGTCACACCATGTGCCAGAGCGTCACCATTTCGCCAGTCTTCGTCCTTACCTTCCATCCAGTACATGAACTGCAGACGCTCGCTCTGGTTGTAGTTGCCGGCACCAAACTTGATGGTAAACGTATTTTGGTTGTGGTTCAGGTCTATCTTTGTAGTCTCGTTGATGGCTTGTGAAAGGATAACTTTGCCATCGTATTCATGACCAGTCATGATTTCCTCCTCGCCGACGAACAGCTGGGTAAGCATTACGCGTGGCAGGGCATCATTATCGTCAGAGCCTTTCTCTAAGACCCAGTTGACGCCAAAGAGTCCGCCTAGCAGCACATTGCCGTCTTTCCGGGTGAGGATGGCACCAGGATTGAACTCATTACTCTGCAGCCCGTCGGCCGTGGTGTAATTGTACAGGCCGTAGTTGTTGGTTCCGTCCTCGTGATTGCGCTGAATAACGACACGCGTCACACCACTACTGGTGGTAATCCACATGTTATGGTTCTTATCCTCAGCAATACCACAGATATTATTGTTTGACAGTCCCTGCTTCTTTGTGATATAGTCCAGCTGGTCGTTGTCCAGATTCAGGATGTTCAAACCTTCGCGTGTTCCAATCCAAATCAACCCACGGGAGTCTTGCACGACCTCTGTGATATAGTTGTTTGTGAATTGCTTTATGTTGTTTGTATTTCCAGTCAGGACTTTCTTCTCCGTATTTGAAAGATTTAGTAAAACCAGTCCCTCAGCAGTACCGATGAAGAGGGTATTGGATTTGCTGTCGGTGTTGTACGACAGACAGGTGACATTATTCGTATTCAGTTTTCCGTTCTCCTTCGTATAGGCAGAGAAAGAGTTCATTCGGGGGTTGTAGACTTGCAGTCCGCCATTGGTGGCAATCCACAGGTTGCCAATCTTGTCTACGCAGAGGTCGTTGACGTGGTCGTCAATCAGGGTGGTCCTCAAACTGTCTTTTGCCAGCGAATAGATGGTTGAGACACCATTCTTGATACGTGTCAGACCGTTACGCTTGGAGCCAACCCACAGGCTGCCGTCTTCGGTGAAAGCCATGACAGACACTTTCAGACTGGCCAGCGGACCATTATAGCCGATAACACCTTTGTCGCTGGTACCATACCACACTTTTCCGCTGTCGGACTGTGCTAATGCCGTAATATCACCATTAAGTTCGGAGCCGAAACGATAGATGTATTTTCCGGAATAGGCGATGCCAGACTTTTCCGTACCTACCCATAGAAGATCGGTATCGTCGACATAAACGCTCTGAATACTAATAACATCCTTGGCCTGCTGGCGGTCGTTGATGTTGCGGGGATGTACACTCTCGATAGAATTCGTGTTCGCATCATAGCGCAATAGGCCTAACTGATCGGAGGCAATCCAGATGTTCCCGCTGCGGTCGCCGGCCATACCATTGATATTACGGTCGACACCTACGCTGGTCAGTCCCAATTGTTCACCGATTGAGGTGTCCCACTGATCGGCACTTTTGTTATACTTGAAAAGTGTTCCCTGACCATAGAGCCAGATATTGTCCATTTGGTCGGCAAATGCCCGTAAAGTCTTTGTCCTACGAAGTTTGCGGTTGGCAATTTCGTTGGTTCCCCAGACGGTATGCTGCTGGTGCATGACGTCACAACAGACGATTCGTCCGTCATCGTACACGATGATGGCACCATCCTTACATTCGCTAATGGAACATATGGTTCCCTGCGGTACGCCATGTGCATCGTCAGTATAGCCAAACTCGTAGCCCATCTGCTGTTGCATATTATAACATACCACACCCTTGTTGGGAATGGCGCCCCAAAGATTCTTGTGGCGGTCAACGTAGACGATGCTGGGGATGGTTTCTATACCCATACGGGAGAACACCTGTTTCATATCGCGTTCGAAACTCTCGGATTGGGGATGGTAGACACAATAGCCGGAAGCTGTCTCTATCAACAAATTGCCGTCAAGGGTCTCTTGAACACTGTTGATGTAACTGTTAGGTAGAGACGAACCGTCTTGTGAGTCACTCTGAAAATTCCTGAATACGTAACCGTCGAAGCGGTAGAGCCCTGCGGGGGTACCAAACCACACATAGCCTCGCGAGTCTTTCATAATGCAGTTAATCTGGCTGCTTGTCAGTCCATCGCGTGCGTCTAATGTCTTAAACAGGAATTCTGCCACCACAGCCATCGGCAGGGTGAGCAGCAACACGAAAATCAGCTTCTTTATAGTTTTCATAAATCTGTTGTTTCTAAATCATACACGAATAATGGTCTACAACACCCAGCAGATGTCTGCTGTCGTCGGTAACTAATACCGAGTGAATCTTATATTTGTTCATAATCCGCTGTATCTCAGTAATCTTAGTATCTAATCTGACGGTCTTTGGCGTGCGTGTCATAATGTCGCAGACAGTGTGGTCGAAGAACTCTGCCTGCCATTTCTCCATCGCACGACGGATGTCACCATCGGTGATAAGGCCTACGATTTCCCCCTTAACCTCTGCCACACCAAGTCCCAGTTTACCCTTACTTACTAGGATGATTGCCTCTCCAAGGTGCATCTCAGGAGGTAAGACGGGCATATCGTCTGTACGCATCACGTCCTGGGCCGTTGTCAAAAGACGCTTGCCTAACTCTCCTCCAGGATGGAACTGAGCGAAGTCCCTCGGTTGGAAACCACGTTTCTCAATGAGAGCGATAGCCAATGCATCTCCCATGGCCAATTGTGCCATTGTAGAACTGGTAGGCGCAAGATTCATGGGGCATGCCTCCTTCTCAACACTTACGTTCAAGTGGTAGGTAGAGTACTTTGCCAGCAGAGACTGGGGGTTGCCGCTCATGCCGATGATGGGTATGCTCATATGAAGGACCATGGGGATGAAACGTAGCAGTTCATCTGTCTGTCCAGAGTTGCTGATGGCGAGCACTACGTCCTCCTGTGCCATCACGCCAAGATCGCCATGAAATACGTCGAGAGGGTTAATAAAGAAGGAAGGTGTCCCTGTGCTGGAGAAAGTGGCGGCAATCTTTGCACCGATGTGTCCGCTCTTGCCGACACCCGTTACAATAATCTTGCCTCGGCAGTTGTATATCACGTCAACAGCCTTCTCGAACGACTCGTCCAACTGGGGAATCAGTCCCAAGACAGCTTCAGCCTCGTCCCTAAAACATTGTATCGCGTATTCCTTTGTCGTCATCTGATAATTTCCTCCACTAATGGTTCTAGTTTGTCCAGTTCCAGCATGTTGGCTGCGTCGCTGAGTCCTTTGTCGGGGTCGGGATGGACCTCGAAAAACCAGCCGGTGGCACCGAAAGCTTTGGCTGCCAAAGCCATCTGTGGAACGTAGCGGCGATCACCCCCCGTTTTCCCATCGCTGCCCCCAGGACGCTGCACGCTGTGGGTGCAGTCCATGATGACTGTGGGCACAATCTCCAACATATCGGGAATATTGCGGAAATCCACCACCAGGTTGTTATACCCAATCATATTGCCGCGCTCTGTCAGCCACACTTCCTTGGCACCAGCTTCGCGGGCTTTTTCTACAGGATAGCGCATGTCGAATCCGCTGAGGAACTGCGCTTTTTTGATATTCACGGTGCGCCCGGTCTTGGCGGCTGCTACTAGCAGGTCTGTTTGCCGGCAGAGGAAGGCAGGTATTTGCAATACGTCGCAGACCTCGCCGACAGGGGCTGCCTGGTACGACTCATGGATGTCGGTCAGAATGCGGAGACTATATTTCGATTTGATGTCTGACAACATCTGTAATCCGCGCTCCATCCCAGGACCACGAAAAGAGCGTATCGACGTGCGATTGGCCTTGTCGAACGACGCTTTGAAGATGATATCTGTCCCTAGTTTTCTGTTGATTTCCACCAACTTGCGCGCTACCGTGTCGAGCAGTTCAGCCGACTCGATGACACAGGGACCTGCAATGATTGTTGCCTTTTGATTCATAATCACTCCGCAAAAATAAGCATTTTATCTTAAACTGCCAAGATTTTTGCCAAATTTTTACTATCAGACTTACTTTATAATGTGTATGTCGCGTTGTGGGAACGGAATCTCGATGCCATTCTGGTTAAGTGTGTCATAGACGCAGTTGAGTACGTCGCTCACCACATACGACTTCTTCGGGGCATCGGCCCAGACGAAAAGTTTGAAGTTGACACTTGAATCACCCATCTCTGATACAACGCTCTTCACACGCTTTGTCCTGTCCATCCATTTGTGGTTTAGGGCGTTCACAGCATCCTCCACCAAGTTTGATACCTGTCTCAGATTCGAACCGTAGGCGACGCTGAAAGGTACCACAGCGAGTACGTAACCATGGTTACGTGTCAGATTCTTGTAGTTCTTCGAGAATAGCTGGGCATTTTGGAAAGTGATAATCTCACCATAGAGAGACTCCACAACTGTCGAGGTGTAGCTGATACTGCTCACCTTGCCCATGGTGCCGTCGACCTCTATCCAGTCGCCAGCCTTGATGCGTCCCGTCATCAGCGATGCGCCGTAGTAAATATTCTCGATGACGTCTTTCATGGCGAAACCGATACCAGTAGAGAGTCCGCCAGAGATTGCCAGCAGCCATGCGACACTAATGTGGAGATAGGCCAGCGACACGAGCAGCCAGGTGCCCCAGATGACGAGTTGGATGACGTTTTTCCCCATCACCATCCGGCTTTCGGCAGTCGACGGGTCTTTTAGTTCGTAGTGCAGCCGCATGAGGCTGAGCACAGTCTTCGCAATCCATGAGAACAGGAACCAGAGGCTGATGACGATGGCCAGTTTTACGATGCTCACCTTCAGGTTCTCCATGTTAATAAACAGATAGTTGAAGATGCCCCAACAGGTGTCGCTCAGGTTGAAGATATCTGCTGCCCAATAGATGCTGAGCATCACCGACCAGACGATAAGCACGGGCATTGCCACCTGGTGTATCAGCGTATAAAACCATGTCTGGGTAATGGACTTTTTCGAGAACTCGTGTTTCTCCTCGTACATCTTCAGATAGTCTGAGATGCAGGTGATGGTCAGGATACAGGTCAGCTGCATGATCCACCAGATGAGCAGCTGCACGGCGAGTAGCGTATATCCTGCCCATGAGCAGCAGACAGAGGCGATGAACACCGTCAGCGACACGTAGGTGTAGAACATGTCCGACCGTGGGATGTTCTGGTTGTGCTTTCTCACTACGAGCCATTGCCACACCATACATGCGAGTAGGATTGGGGGGAAGATGAGGCTCACCAACTCACTCGGAATCAGCACGATGCGGAAGGTGATGACAATAAAGCCGATGACTAGCAGCGGTGCGTAGATGCGGAAGGCGCTGCGTATCTGGTCGCCATTGACGCGTAGCAACAACGATATCAGGATGACGGCCAACAGCCACAGATATTCCACCAGTAATCCGCTGGCCATGATGACAAAATTCTGGCTGCTATTATGTTGTAGCACTCCCATGAGTATTGCCAATGTAATGGTGGTCGTTGCCCACATGATATTCCGACGTTTTTTCAGGAACTCCCTGGTGTGCAGTCGTCGTGGCATGAAGCGGAATGCCAGCAGATTCAATCCTCCCGCAACGAGTGAATAGAAACCGATGGCCACAAACAGTCCTATGATCCAATAGACACTCCAGTCCGATTGCTGGCTCTCCTCATCTATCGTGTATTTCTTGGTGACCACCTCCTTCATCTTTTGCCATTTCTCGCCAATGTTCTGAAGGATGCCGAAATAGGTGTCCCCGCCATTCACGAAGATGCTTGTCTGGATGTCGTAGTATCGTTTCTGGGCATAGTCGTTCATATTCTTCAAACGCTGCTCTGTCATGTCGTAGTAGTGGATATAGTCTACCATCTGCTGTGAGTCGTCCTCCAGAGTACGCTTGATGACGGTAGCCAGAGTCAGGCAGACGCTGCGATCAGTCTTTGCCTGTTGGCTCAACTGCATGGTGGGCATGGTCTTCAGGGCGTTTATCAGACTGTCGTAGCGAGCGATGTCGCCACTTGTCTTGTTGACAAACTCTCGGAAGGGCAGCTGCTGACGCTGGAACTGCTGATATTGCTCCGTTGCCTGGTGGCAGGCATAGGTCAGGTCAAACAGGTACTCTTGTTTCTGCGAATAGAGCATCAGCGCGTTCTGGTCCGACTTCTTCATCGTCTCCATCAGGTTCCTGCGCACTTCCTCCGCCTGTTCCTTTCGTAAATCGCGTTGCGAAGCGAGTTCCTGATAGTACTTGGTCAGTTCAGAACGCAATATGACAAGTGTAGAATCGAGATTCTTCTCCTTGAGCACGGCACCGGCGTCCAGCGAGAGACCTGTGAATAATAAAAGTATAAAGAGTATTCGTCTCATTGTTTGCATGACATGTTTCTGCATGCAAAATTATACATAATTCCGTAAAAAACAGAATATTTTCCTTTATATTTACGGATTTAAATATTTTTTGATTACTTTTGCACCATAAAATGATAAAAATGCCCCAAAATGATACTGATTGCCGATAGCGGAAGCACTAAGACGGACTGGGCTCTCACCGGACAGTCCGTACAAATCCATACTCAGGGTATCAACCCTTTTCATCAGTCGCGAGAGACAGTCGAAGGTATTCTGTGCGATGAACTCCTGCCCCAGCTTGTCCAGGCAGGGATGAAGGATTCTGTTAGTTCTGTCTGTTTTTATGGTAGTGGTGTGCGACCTGAATTAGAGTCGGTGATGGGAGATGTTTTGCACAAGGTGTTTCCTAAGGTTGTAACTGTCGAAGCACATAGCGATATGCTTGGGGCAGCCCGTTCTGTATGTTTTCATAACGAAGGCATTGCCAGTATTTTAGGGACGGGCGCTAATTCATGCCTTTATGATGGTGAGCGTATTGTTAAGAATACACTGGCCTTGGGATATATTCTTGGTGACGAGGGGAGCGGAGCCGTTCTCGGTAAACGCTTTCTTCATGATGTCTATAGCGGAATTTTGTCATAAGAAATCAAATTTTGTTTTGAACGTGAAACAGGACTTTCGATGCCCGAACTGATCAACCGTGTCTATCGGCAGCCCCTTGCAAACCGTTTTCTCTCCAGTCTCTCGAAGTTCATCCACGGCCACCTTGACAAACCCGAGCTGAGTGATTTGGTGCGCCAGAACTTCGTCGATTTCATCCATATCCACATCCTTCCCTATGGCCGCAAGGATCTGCCTCTCTCGTTCGTCGGCAGCATAGCCTGGCATTTCCGGCAGCAGCTTGCAGAGGCTGCTGATACCGAGGGATTCTCTCTTGGCACTATCCTTAAGAGTCCCATAGATGGACTTGTCCGTTACCATCAGCAATGAGGCGATAACCCTTCGCGACAAGTACTTATTTAGCAATTGCTACCTTTTTAATATCTCCACGACATAAAAAACGCCTGAAAGATTTGGCGTTTCCTGTTTTTTCCTTTATCTTTGCAAAGAAATTCTAACAAAAAGATGAAGCTAAAACTATTTTCGGCCTTTTTATTGGCTGTTTTGTCACTCACAGCATGGGGACAGTCAACGTTTGTAACCGTCAAGAACGGACATTTTCTCCGTGATGGCAAACCTTATTATTACGTAGGAACAAATTTCTGGTACGGAGCCATTCTCGGCTCTGAGGGACAAGGTGGTGACCGTCAGCGGCTTGCCCGGGAACTCGACCTGATGAAGCAGATGGGTATCGACAACCTTCGAATCCTCGTAGGGAGCGATGGAGAACGTGGCGTGACCACCAAGGTAGAGCCGACGCTTCAGGTGCAGCCGGGTGTCTATAACGACACTATCTTGGCAGGTCTCGACTACCTATTGCAGGAGATGGGCAAGCGCAAGATGGTGGCCGTGCTATACCTGAACAACTCGTGGGAGTGGAGTGGGGGCTATGGCTTCTACCTGCAGCATGCCGGGGCTGGCAAGGCACCGCGACCCAATGAGGAGGGATATCCGGCCTATATGAACTTCGTGGCGCAGTATGCCACCAACCAGAAGGCCCACGAGCTCTTCTACGACTATGTGCGTTTCATCCTCTCTCGCACGAATCGCTATACAGGAGTGGCCTACAAGGACGACCCTGCAATTATGTCGTGGCAGATTGGCAACGAACCACGTGCTTTTGCCAAAGAGGCGTTGCCGGCGTTCGAGAAATGGCTTGCTGAGGCCTCGGCGCTCATTCGTAGTCTCGCCCCCAACCATTTGGTGAGCATTGGTTCCGAAGGTGCGTGGGGCTGTGAGGGCGACTGGGAGTGCTACGAGCGCATTTGTAAAGACAAGAACGTTGACTACTGCAATATCCATCTCTGGCCTTATAACTGGGGCTGGGCCAAGGAAGACTCTCTGATTGCAAACTTGCCGAGGGCCAAGAAAAATACAAAAGAGTATATTGACCGTCATCTGGAGATCTGTGCCCGTCTGAAGAAGCCTCTCGTGATGGAGGAATTCGGCTATCCGCGCGACAATTTCAAGTTTCGGCTGGGAACGCCGACTCGTGGCCGTGACGGTTTCTACGAGTATGTGTTCTCGCTGGTGGGCGACAATGCTGCCAGCGGTGGATATTTTGCCGGCTGTAACTTCTGGGGCTGGGGCGGACTGGCCCGGCCGAAGCACCACGACCAGTGGCAGGTGGGCGATGATTACACGGGCGATCCTGCCCAGGAAGCACAGGGTTTGAACTCTGTGTTTGCAGGCGACAAGTCGACGCTTCGGGTAATCCGCCAGCAGGTAGACCGAATGAAGAAAATCAGGTAAAATCTGTGTTTTGGGTGCAATTATTCAAAAAATGCGAGGAAAAGATGATGGACTTATTGATTTTTTTTATATCTTTGCACCCAATAGCTAGAAAAAAGAAACTATAAACGAATGAAGAAACTATTTACTATTATAATTTGCCTCTTGGTATCTGTGGTTTCTATGGCGCAGATACGGGGTTACAATATCGCCGTCATGGTGCAGCCCGATCATCAGGACTGGACATACAAGACAGGCGAGAAAGCGACATTTGTGGTTAGCGTGCTCAAGTCGGGAACGGTGCTCGATGATGTGAGCATCGACCTGGCTGCGGGTCCAGAGATGTACCAGGATGTGAAGAAGAGCCTGGTGCTCAAGGACGGTACCTATAAGCTGACGGGTACGATGAGCAAGCCGGGCTTCTATCGGGTAGATGTGACGGCCCATGTCGATGGAAAGGAGTATAAGGGCGCCTGTGGTGCTGCCTTCTCGCCAGAAAAACTGCAGCCCTCTACCGTGATGCCCAAGGATTTCGAGTCGTTTTGGAATGATGCCATTACTGAGCCTCGCAAGACCGACCTCAACCCAACGAAGCGGCTTCTGCCTGAGCGTTGTACGAAGGACGTGAACGTCTATGAGGTTTCGTTCAATAATTTCCACGATAACTGGCGTACCTACGGCATCCTTTGTGTGCCGGTGAAGGAGGGCAAGTATCCCGCCCTGCTGAGGGTGCCCGGTGCTGGTGTACGGCCTTATGGCGGTGATGTGTGGACGGCCTCACAGGGAGCCATCACCCTCGAGATCGGCATCCACGGCATCTCGGTGACGATGGAGCAGAAGGTCTACGACGATGTGTTCAACGGCGCCTTGATGAACTATTGGGACTGGGGAATGGACGACCGCAGCAAGAGCTATTATTACCGGGTGGTGCTGGGCTGTATCCGTGCCCTCGACTATATCGCGGAGTACACGCCGTGGAATGGTAAGGAGATGGGTGTGACCGGCAGCAGCCAGGGCGGATTCCTGAGCCTCGCCACCGCAGCCCTCGACAAGCGCATCACCTACTACGCCCCTGTGCATGCGGCGCTCTGCGACCATACCAACTCGCTGAGAGGCATTGCCTGCGGATGGCCACATTATTTCTATTGGAATAAGGGCAAGGGCATGGAGAAGCAGATTGAGACCTCGCGGTATTACGACGGTGTGAACTTCGCCCGCCTAATCTCAGATCAGCAGACTGGCTGGTTCTCCTTCGGCTATAACGACGATGTGGTTCCCCCTACGACAGCCTGGGCCACCTACAACACCGTCAAGGGTCCCAAGAGTATCACTCCCTATCAGGCCACGTGGCATTTCTGGTATCAGGAGCAATGGGACGAGTGGGAGGCTTGGTTGCTGAAACAGATGCATTTGAAGTAAAATAAAAAAAGATATGAAAAAGTTATTGATAGGAACCTTGATGGTGACGGCGCTGGCAGCCTGCTCGGCACCGAAGAAGACTCAACCGGAGAAAACGGCAGCGCAGCTGCTGGAAGAACGCCTGGACTCGATTCAGAAACGTGGTTATATGGCAGGTCATCAGGACGACCCGTTCTATGGTATCGGATGGGCCTATGAGGACGGCAAGAGTGATGTCCTGCTGACCGTCGGTGATTATCCTGCCGTGATGGGATTCGACCTCGGTGGCATCGAGATGGGCGATGACAAGAATCTCGACAGCGTGCCCTTCACCCGTATCCACGACGAGCTGCTGGCGCATGTGAAGCGTGGCGGTATCGTCACCCTCAGCTGGCATCCGCGTAATCCGATGACGACTGCTCCCGACGGCGGAAGGGGCGCACAGAAGTTCCCTGAAGGCTCGGCCTGGGATGTGTCAGACACCACCGTGGTGAAGAGCGTGCTCGCAGGCGGAAAGAATGCAGAGTTGTTCAAGACGTGGATAGAGCGGGTGGGCGACTTCCTGGAGACGCTGAAAGATGAAGAAGGCCGTCTCGTGCCCATCATCTTCCGTCCCTGGCATGAGAACAACGGCTCATGGTTCTGGTGGGGACAGAAGCTCTGCAGCGATCAGGAGTTTAAGGGACTGTGGAACATCCTGCAGGACTATCTGAACAGTCGTGGCTTCACCAATCTGTTGTGGAGCTATTCGCCCAACCTTGACGGTAATTGGACGTTGGAGCGCTATATGCAGCGTTATCCTGGTAATGACCGTGTGACGCTGATTGGCGAGGATGCCTACCAGTGGGGCACGGAGGAGGATTTCGTGAGTCAGCTGAATAGTGATCTCACCTTCCTGACACAGTTTGCCAAGGACAACGGTAAGCTGTTGGCCATGACAGAGTGCGGATTCAAGAATACTCCCGACTCTACATGGTTCTCGAGAGTGCTGAAGGTTCAGATGGACAAGTATCCCGTCTCCTATTTCCTGCTCTGGCGGAATTACGAGAAGGAGTGGTTCGGTCCTGTTCCCAATACGCCTTCCGGTGAGGACTACAAGGTCTTCAAGGAGGCAGAGAATGTGTTATTCCTGAATGATATTAAATAAGATATGACAGAATTTGAACAGAAAGTAGCAGCCCTGCGCCGACATCACGAGGAGTTGCTAAGCCGTAAGAACGAGCCCGTAGAGTGGGGCAACGGCATCTATGAGAAGTATAAGTACCCCATTGTGACCGCTGCCCATATCCCATTGGAGTGGAAGTACGACTTCAACGAACAGGATAACCCCTACCTGATGCAGCGTATCATGTGCAATGCCGCCCTCAATTCGGGTGCCCTCAAGTGGCAGGGCAAGTACCTGCTGGTGGTGCGCGTCGAGGGTGCCGACCGTAAGAGTTATTTTGCGGTGGCCGAGTCGCCCAATGGCATCGACAATTTCCGTTTCTGGGACGAGCCCATCACCATGCCCGACGACGAGATTCCCGCCACTAATATCTACGACATGCGCATCACGCAGCATGAGGATGGCTGGATCTATGGCGTGTTCTGTGCAGAGCGTCATGACGACTCACAGCCCGGCAACCTGAGTGCAGCTACGGCAACGGCAGGCATCGCCCGTACCAAGGATCTGAAGGCCTGGGAGCGCCTGCCCGACCTGAAGACCAGGAGTCAGCAGCGCAACGTGGTGCTCCATCCTGAGTTCGTCGATGGCAAACTAGCAGATCGGAAGAGCGTCGTGTAGGGGAAGAGTGTAGATCTCGGTGGTC
>ERZ809472.302-NODE-302-length-12618-cov-17.815729_pt1 | contig 12618 bp, 9 predicted proteins | sample MGYA00521274_ERZ809472 | MGnify/ENA primary metagenome ERZ809472 (study PRJEB31581, sample SAMEA3312791) | metagenome | study: EMG produced TPA metagenomics assembly of the PRJEB8939 data set (Metagenomic analyses of Rumen microbiomes reveals... | reverse complement strand
ATGCCAGAATATTCATTTACTGACAGGTTAAAGCACGCTTGGAATGCTTTCACAAGCAGAGATCCAACGCCAAATTATGGTTTTAATTACGGTGCTTATTCATACCGTCCGGATCGTTTTAGAATGACTCGCGGAAACGAGCGATCTATAGTTACCTCGATTTACAATCGAATAGCTATAGATGTCGCCGCAATCGACCTAAAACACGTATATCTGGATGAGAATGATAGGTATATAAAAGACGCGAAGTCTGGACTTAACAATATCCTCACTCTTGAGGCTAATGTGGACCAGACATGTCGCGTCTTTATTCATGATCTTGTTATGTCAATGCTTGATGAGGGCGTTGTATGTGTTGTTCCAACCGACACGTCTATAAACCCGAAGATATCAACCTCATATGACATACAAACCATGAGAACAGGGAAGATAACCCAGTGGTATCCGGATAAAGTCAGAGTAAATCTTTACAACGAGAAGACCGGAAAACACGAAGAGCTTATTCTTCCTAAAAAGATGGTCGCCATTATCGAGAATCCATTTTATTCGATAATGAACGAACCAAATTCCACTCTTCAGAGACTTATCCGAAAACTTAATTTGCTTGATTTAGTTGACGAACAGAGTGGAGCCGGGAAGCTTGACCTTATTATTCAGCTTCCTTATGTTATCAAAAGTGAGGCCAGAAAACAGCAAGCAGAACAGAGGCGTAAAGACATTGAAGTTCAGCTTGCCGGATCAAAGTATGGCATTGCTTATACAGATGGAACCGAGAGGATAACTCAGTTGAATCGTCCTGTCGAAAACAACCTTTTGAAGCAGGTTGAATACCTGACCAACACACTATACGGGCAGTTGGGTGTTACCGAAGATATCATTAAGGGTGTTGCCGATGAGAAGACTTCTCTGAATTATTATAACGGGACCATCGAACCAATTCTCGCGACAATTGCGCTTGAATTTAAACGAAAGTTTCTAACCAAAACCGCTAGATCTCAGGGCCAATCAATCGAATACTATCGAGACCCGTTCCGTCTTGTTCCGGTCAACGACATTGCAGAAATTGCAGATAAGTTTACAAGGAATGAGATCATGACCTCTAATGAAATTAGACAGGTCATCGGGTTTAAACCTTCTGACGATCCTAAGGCTGACCAGCTTGTCAACAGTAATCTGTATCAGGAAGAACAGCCTATGATGCCAGAGGAGGAAATGCCTATGGAAGAAGAGGCTTATGCAGAGGAAGAAGACATGTCTATGGACCCAGCGTCAATGCCGGTTAGTGCTTTAATGGAGTAGAAAGGAAACATTCAAAATGGGAGCAAATTATGATTTTAGTGGCTGGGCTACTAAAAACGATCTACGCTGCTCCGATGGAAGAACAATCAAGCGGAATGCATTCAAGGATAATGATGGCATGACTGTTCCACTTGTCTGGAATCACATCCATGATGATCCGGGTAATGTACTTGGCCACGCCCTTCTGGAGAATAGACCAGAGGGCGTTTATGCTTACTGCACTTTTAACGACACTGAGTCCGGCCAGAATGCTAAACAGCTTGTTCAGCATGGCGATGTTAATTCGCTTTCTATCAATGCTAATAAGCTTAAGCATCATGGAAGAGACGTTGTTCATGGCGTTATTAGAGAAGTAAGTCTTGTTCTTGCAGGAGCAAATCCTGGTGCGATAATCGACTTTCCTATTCTTTCCCACAACGATCAGGAAGATGATTCAGAGGCCATAATATCTATGGGGTATGAAAACGTTGAACTTATGCTCGCTCATTCTGATGAAGAGGATGAGATAACGGATACAGAAGAAGCTTCTGAAGAGTCTGAACCAGAAGAGGTCGAAGAGAAGACCGAGGAACCTGACGATTCAAAAGAAGAGGATAAAGAAGAATTAGAACACAAGGATGATTCAAAAGAAAGTGAGGAAGAAATGGCAGAAGGTAAAGAAAAGACTGTTCAGGATGTATTTGATGAACTGACAGAAGAACAGAAGAACGTTGTTTACTACATGATTGGTCAGGCTCTGGAAGATGCTGGAGCTGGCGAAGATAATGAAGGAGAAGAGGAAGAAATGAAGCATAACGTATTCGATAACGATTACGAAAGAGATGATGTACTTACACACTCCGATCAGATGGATATTCTCAGAACCGCTAAGGAGCCTGGCATGTCCTTCCAGATGGCAGTGAAGTCTTATATGGACGCTAACGGACTTGAGGGCGAGCTCATGCATGATGCCGCATCCAGCGGTTTCTATCAGACTCCGCCGACAACTGGTGCTCTGACAGTTGATGCTCTGTTCCCAGAGTATAAGGATGTTAGACCTGGTGCTCCGGAGCTTATTACAAATGATCAGGGATGGATCAATACGGTTCTCAGTAAAGTTCACAAGAGCCCTATGAGTAGGATCAGAACTCAGCAGGTTGACATCCGTAATATCGATTCTCTCAGAGCTAAGGGATATCAGAAGGGTAAGCAGAAAGCTCAGACTGGTAACTTCCAGCTCGTAAGAAGAACTACTGATCCGCAGACAATCTATGTTAAGTCTGCTCTCCACAGAGATGACATCGTAGACATCACAGATTTCGATTATGTTGAGTATCTCTACAAGATCGACAGAATGAACCTTAACGAGGAACTTGCTATGGCTATCATGCTTGGCGATGGCAGATCCGACGAGGCAGAGGATAAGATCTCACCAGAGCATATCAGACCTATTTGGACCGATGACGAGCTCTATACAATTCACGTTGATGTTGATGTTGCTGCGATGAGAGAGACTCTTCAGGGAACAGAGACAGGAAGCTATTTCGGTGATAACTATGTTTATGCAGAGGCTCTTATCGAGAAGCTGCTCTATGCTAGAGAAAACATGAAGGGCACAGGCACACCTGATTTCTACATGACACCACATATGCTGAATGTAATGCTCCTTGCTAGAGACAGAAATGGTCGCAGGATCTTCGGATCGAAGGCCGAGCTCGCTTCGGCTCTGAATGTTGGTCAGATCATCACTGCTGAGCAGTTCGCTAATAAGATCAGAACAGACGGAAGTAGCAACCAGCACAAACTGCTTGGTATTTGCGTAAACCTTGGTGATTACAATGTTGGCGCGACAAAGGGTGGAGAGATTACACACTTCACAGACTTCGATATCGACTTCAACCAGCAGAAGTCCCTGCTTGAGACAAGATGCTCTGGAGCTCTGACAAGAGTTTACTCTGCTGTAGTTATCGAGGAGCCTTATACTGCTTAATAGGAGGATAAAGAATGACTGTTAAAGGCGAACTGAGAAAAGTAGTTATTGCTTGTGGCGCATCTCCAACCAAGAATACGATTCCTGGCCTTATTGGCGAGATCGCAGTCGCTCTTGGCGGATCCGCTACCGGCAAGACCGTTGCTGAGCAGGTTCATAATGTTGCCCTTGCTAAAGGGTTTCCGGAAGATGGAACGTGGACCGTTACTTATAACGTAAATGGCGGAACCGGTTCTCTCGATGCCGTCGAGGTGAATGCCGGCAATGCTATTACGCTTAACGATGGAACCGGTCTTACCGCTCCTGAAAACAAAGAGTTTGCAGGATGGGCTAAGTCATCTTCTGCTCAGAATCCAACTGTTGTATCCCCTTATACACCATATGACGATGTAACTCTTTATGCGGTATGGAAATATATTGTATATACAGTATCATATGATCCTAATGGTGGAACTGGAAGTATTGATCCGGTCGAGGTTAATTCTGGAAGTTCTGTATCACTTAGTGATGGAACAGGATTTACGGCACCAGAAGGAAAGAAATTTGACAGTTGGGAAGATGAAGATGGTAATGCCATAAGCTCCCCATATAGTCCTACAGACGACATAACTCTTTATGCAGTATGGGTAGATGACACGCCAGCTCAGACATCTCAGAATTAATAGAAATTAATAAAAAGGAGTAGATTTTTAAATGGCTAAGTATTTTGGAACAATCGGCTTTGTTGAGACTAAAGAAACTACTCCTGGTGTATGGGAGCCAGAGGTCACTACTCGTCGTTATTATGGCGATTTAGAGCGTAGAGGCAGAAATCGCGATAATCCGAGCTCTATCAATGATGACTTGAGAGTCAATGCGACGATTAGTATTGTAGCCGACCCATACGCTTTGAATCATTTTCATTCTATGGAGTTTATAGAGTATTCCGGTGCTGCATGGAAGATCACCTCAGTAGACGTGCAGTACCCGAGACTCATCTTAACGCTGGGGGGTGTATACAATGGCGAGCAGGCTTAAGCTGCAGGAAGAATTAGAAGAGATTCTCGGAAGTAGAAATGTGTATTTTCAACCTCCGGAGAGCGTTAAGATGAAGTACGACGCAATAGTATACAATTTGAGCGATATAAGAACGGATTATGCTAATGATAAAGTTTATAAGAAAGACCGATCGTATGAAGTGACTGTAATTTCCAGAAATCCGGATAATGAGATTGCTGAGAATTTGCTTGACCACTTCAAATACATCAGTTTTGATAGACGATTCATAAACGATAATCTGTATCATGACGCTTTGACTTTATTTTATTAGGAGGAAATAATTAATGGCTAGACTTGAATGGGATACCATCGGTGAACGATTTTTCGAAACCGGTGTAGATCAGTGCGTTCTCTATCCTATTTCCAGCAATTCATATCCAATAGGTTATGCTTGGAATGGTATTACCGGAATCACAGAGAGTCCTTCCGGTGCTGACGCAAACCCGATTTATGCCGATAATATCAAATATCTGAATCTCAGAGCAGCTGAGGAATTCGGTGCTACAGTAACAGCTTACACATATCCTGACGAGTTTGCAGAGTGTGATGGTTCGGCCGCACCGGTGTCCGGCGTTGTTCTTGGACAGCAGTCAAGGAAGACTTTCGGTCTTTGCTACAGAACACGTTTCGGTAATGATACTGAAGGTTCTGATCATGGCTATAAACTGCACCTTGTTTACGGCCTTACAGCTTCTCCATCGGAAAGGGGATATGCTACGATCAATGATAGCCCAGAGGCTATCGAGTTCTCTTGGGAACTGAACAGCACACCGGTGAAGGTTACCGGATATAAACCGACATCGGTAATTACTATCAATTCGGATGAAGTTTCCAGTGCTGAGCTGGCTGATCTCGAGGATATTCTCTATGGAACAGCTGGTGCCGATCCAAGACTCCCTCTTCCAGATGAGGTAATTAGTCTTATGGGTGGAAGTGTTTACGAAGTAGTTCTTGATAAGGCTAACGCCACAGTAGCAGTGGGCTCGAGCATTACGCTCAAGGCAACGGTTAGTCCTGCTGGAACAGCTGTGGCATGGAGCTCAAGCGCTACATCGACAGCTACAGTTTCTAACGGCGTTGTAACTGGTGCGGCAACTGGAACCGCTACCATCACCGCAACGATTACTGATAGCGATAGTAACACTTATACCGATACTTGCCGTGTAAGAGTTATTGCGGCCAACTAATAATTAATGATTTTGTGAACGTACCCCGGAAACTTTCGAAGCCCGGGGTCATTTTTGAAAGGGGCATACAAAATGATACAGAAAGTTATAAAGTATACCGATTTTGATGGTAATCAGGTTGAGGAAACTTATTATTTTCATCTTACAAAGGGAGAGCTTATCGATTGGGCGGCTGAAGGAGAAGATGGTTTTGCTGGACAGATAGCGGCCATCGCAAAAGAAGATGATCCGATCAAGATTCTTCCTATGATGAAAGAAGTGATTCTTCGTTCATATGGTGTGAAAACTCCTGACGGAAAAGGATTCGTTAAGGACCCTGATTTGGTTAAGAGTTTTAAATACACGCAGGCTTTTGATGAACTGTACGTTGAATTATCGACCGACGCTGAAAAAGCTGCTGAATTTGTTAATGGTATACTTCCTGTATTTGATGCTGAGACGCAGGCAAAACTTGATGAAGCGAGAGCTCAGTATGAGAAAGGACTTATTTCAGAAGGTAAATAGCCATGCTTGAGATAATAGTTCCCGGCCGTGAATTTTTTGATGAGGATAAGAACGAATTTGTCACAACCAAATCGACAAAACTTACTCTTGAACATTCTCTTATATCTCTTTCGAAATGGGAATCTAAATGGGAAAAACCTTTTTTATCATCCGATAAAACTGTTCCGGAAACTATTGATTATATTCGATGCATGACTTTAACACAGAATGTGGATCCTTTAGTATATAACTCTTTGAACAATGAGAATGTTCAGGATGTTGTTAAGTATATTGAAGCACCAATGACTGCTACAAAAGTTAAATCTCAGAAGCATGCGCGAAATAGTGAAACCGTGACTGCAGAATTGATTTACTATTGGATGATAGCTCTGAATATTCCTTTTGAATGTCAGAAATGGCATCTCAATAAATTGCTCACGTTGATAGAAGTTTGTTCTATAAAGAATCAGCCTCAAAAGAAGATGAGTAGGAGTGAAATCCTTAGGAGCAATCGTGAATTGAACGCTGCTCGTAGGGCAAAGTATAAAACGAAAGGCTAAATCGCATGTTTTCATTTAACGTTAAACAAAGCGGAGCCAAGACGGAAGAATTTCTTACGCGAATGCAGAAATTGCAGATTGAGAGAATACTTAATAAGTATGGTCAAGAAGGTGTTTCTGCATTAGCCGCTGCTACGCCACATGATTCTGGTGCTACTGCCGCCGCATGGGGATATGAAATAATACAGGATGGCGACGGTTATAGCATTCATTGGACAAATGATAATATCAATAAGAATGTTAATATAGCAGTAATTTTACAGTATGGTCATGGCACTGGTACCGGCGGTTATGTTGCTGGAAGAGATTATATTAATCCGGTCATGGCTCCAATTTTTGATAAAATCGCAAACGATGCGTGGAACGAGGTAAATAATGCCTAATACAGTTGATCGTCGCGTCGTTGAGATGCGATTTGATAATAAAGAGTTTCAGACGAATGTTCAGGATACGATGACGATCCTGGATAAATTAAAAGAAAAACTCAGCTTTAAAGGTGCTGGGCATGATTTTAAGAATTCCGGGCTTTCTGATTCTATCGAAGATGCAAAATCAAGATTCTCGGCATTAGAGATAATCGGAACAACAGCTCTTGTCAACTTGACTAATTCTGCTGTTAACTTTGGAAAGCAGATGGCAAAGTCATTTACCATTGATCAAGTCAAGGCTGGTTTTTCTGAATACGAGCTTAAAATGGGGTCTATTCAGACCATCATGGCAAGTACTGGAGCGGATATTCAGGAAGTAAATAGATATCTTAATGAGTTAAATACTTATTCCGATAAGACTATTTATTCATTTTCTGACATGACTCAGAGCATTGGTAAATTTACTAATGCTGGTGTTGATCTTGATACTGCGGTCAAGGCTATTCAAGGTATCAGTAATGAGGCTGCTGTATCCGGTGCTAATGCCCAGGAAGCATCTAGGGCGATGTATAACTTTGCTCAGGCTTTATCAGCTGGTTATGTAAAGCTTATCGACTGGAAGTCAATTGAGAATGCCAATATGGCCACCAAGGAATTCAAACAGCAGCTCATCGATACGGCTGTTGAGATGGGTAACTTAGAAAAACAGTCGGATGGAACTTATAAAGTATTGACGGAAGGTGCTAATGGAGCATTTAAGGAAAACATAACCGCGACCAAGAATTTCAATGATTCTTTATCTGCTGCCTGGATGACAACGGATGTTCTTACAACCACGCTTGGCCGATATGCTGATGGAACAACAGAAATAGGAGAGAAAGCCTTTGCTGCTGCACAGGATATTAAGACTTTCTCCCAACTTATAGATACGGTCAAAGAATCTATAGGTTCTGGTTGGGCCCAGTCATTCGAGCTTATATTTGGTAATCTCGAAGAGGCAAAGAAGCTCTGGACTGGCGTTAATAGAATCATATCAAATTTTGTCGATCGGAGTGCTGATGCAAGAAATGAAATGCTTCGGCTTTGGAAAGTATCAAATGGTCGTGAAGCATTAATTGATGGATTTCATGAATTATACCAATCGGTTAGAAGTTATATATCTCCGATTGGGGCTGCATTTAGAACTGTATTTGATCCTATTCGCGGAGAGCAATTAAAAGCTCTGAGTTTTAGATTTCGAGATTTTGCTAAAAGCTTACATGCATCCGGAGAGACTGCCGCTAAGATACGAAGCGTATTTACGGTTTTATTTACTGCTCTTAAATTTGGAATAAACATCATAAAGAGTGTTGCTAAGATATTTATAAGCTTCGTAAAAATATTATTACCGGTTGGCGGAACCGCTTTGAGCTTGATGGATAGTATCAGCCGAGCTTTCATGAAAGTAGCAGAAGGAGCTGATATTTTATCGAGTAAACTTGGCGAATTAGCCAGTGGTGCGGTTGGAAAAGCTGCATCAGCTCTTGGAAAGTTATTTTCTTTAATTGGAGAAGGATTATCGCATCTTAATCTTTCAAGAGTTGGCGGCCTTTTAGCTGGTGGCGGTATTATGGCCGCGGCTATGAAGCTTTATAAATTTATTGGTAAAATCTCCGATAAGTTTGAAAATCTATTCGGCAATAAGGGCGAAGGCGGAGATGGCTTAATGGATAAAGTCAAGGGCACACTTGAATCTTTATCCAGCACGTTGACTCAATTCCAAACTTCTCTTAAAGTCGGCCAGCTTATAACAATAGCGGTTGCTATCGGCATATTAGCGGCATCATGTTCGGTTCTTGCTGATATTCCAGCTAAGAAATTGGCCGCTTCTGTAGCCGCTATTGGTGGGTTATTTACAGAACTTGGAATAGCGTCGCATCTCATGAAAGGCGCTAATACAAGCGGTATATTTACATTATCCGTAGCTATTCTCGTGTTGGCCGCCGCTGTAAAGAAGCTTAGTGAAGTAGAGAACATGGGCAAAGGCCTTCTTGGCGTTGCTGCTTTACTTGGAGAAATCACAGCTTTCTGCCTTATATTTGATAAGATGAAAATCAAGCCTAAAGCTTTGGCGAAAACCGGAGCTGGGCTTATTTTAATGGCTGTTGCTATTAATCTTCTTGCCAAACCTGTCAAAGAACTTGGTGCTATGGATACCGGCTCATTGGTTAAAGGTCTTTCTGCAATAGGAGCCATGCTTGGTGAATTCGCCGCAACAGCTCTTGCATTTAGCAAGATAAAAACTACCGGAATAGGTAAAGCCGGTGTTGCAATGGTTCTTATGGCTGCTGCTATGAGGATATTAGCAAAACCGCTGGCACAGTTAGGATCTATGGATCTCAAATCTCTTTCTAAGGGACTTAGTTCTATGGCTGTTGCATTGCTTGAGCTTGCTACATTTACTGCCGTTATGAGTAAAATAGCCGCTTCAACCGGTAATATCATGAAGGCTGGCGCAGCGTTACTTGTTATGTCGGTTGGCATAAAGATCATGGCGAGCGCTTTAAGCCAAATGGGTTCTATGGATGGAGCAGGAAAGAGCCTTGGAGTTTTATTTGGCTCTATGGTTATTCTTGCCGGTGCTATGGCATTGATGCAAAAATCCTTAGCTGGTGCTGCGGCTATGATAGTTGTTGCTGGGGCATTAGCGGTTATGGCGCCATCTATAGCACTTCTTAGCTCTCTTAATATCGGAGGAGTTGCAACAGGTTTATTGGCTCTTGCCGGAACGCTTGCTATATTTGGCATTGGAGCGGCGTTATTAACTCCGCTTGTTCCGGTGATGCTTGCTCTTGGCGCAGCAATGGCTTTGCTTGGCGTTGGCACATTAGCTCTTGGGGCTGGTATGACAACTCTTGCCGTTGCATTTTCTACTGGGGCAGAAGCTATTATAGGAAGCGCTGAATCTTTAGCGCAAGCTTTACCGATTGTAGCTAAAGGCTTTGGCGAAGCAATTCTTACGATGCTTCAAACGATTGTCGATGGGGCACCATTAATAGCTCAAGCCTTTATTGCACTTTTAGACATGCTTATAACGGCCGGAACAACCGTTATACCAAAGATCGTTACATTTGGTCTTGATCTGCTTATGGCATTATTATCCGGAATCAGTTCGAGAATAGGCGATATAACCGTAATTGCAGTTAACATCGTCACTAATTTCTTGGATGCTCTCGGCGCAAAGGCTGGCGATTTGGCTAATGCTGGACTTCAGTTTGTTCTTAACTTCCTTAATGGAGTTGCGAATGCTATTGCCAATAATGGAACATTGGTTATAAATGCTGTTCTTGGACTTGTACTCTCCATAGTCGAGGCATTTGCTGGGGCTATTCCAGGAATTGGAAAGCAGGCAAAAGCTGCGATAGAGAAGTATAGACAAGGACTCGAAACAGGAAGTAGCGATGCCGAAAATGCGGCTAAGAAAACTGCAGACAATGTCGGAAAGAACCTTAAGCTTAGTGATAAGTCAACGGGAGATTTTAAGAAGTCGATGAGTACTTTATCTAAGTCTATTAACGACGAAGGTAAAGCCGCTTCTACAGCTGCTACTAAGTTAGCAGATGATGCAGGGAAAAAGCTTAAGATCAAAGACCAAACATCAAACGGTGCTAATGCTGTTAAAGGCATTGTAAATGGTATGGATAACCAGCTTCCGGCATTAAGGTCGAAAGCCAGTCAGATAGCCGAGCTCGTTGATAAGGTAATAAGAGAAAAGAACAAGATCAAATCACCGTCCCGAGTATTGGCTCAGACTGGTAAGTATTTGATGCAGGGTCTCATAGATGGTCTGGATGCACTTACTCCAGAGTATCAAAATAGGGCTGAAAACATAGCAACTACGCTTATCTCTTCTACTAACGGAGCGATAGATGCCATGAATTCTTTCTCCACACCTAATTTCACAAGTACGATTGCCAGGACATCCGATGTAAATCTTAGAATGACAGACCTTCAGAAGGAGAATGACAGATTGGCTAATGGTATTTCCACATTAACTAAGACTCTTTCGGGAATGACCGACACAATGAACTCCAGAGCACTTAATAATTACATCACAATAGACGGAGCAAGCGACCCAGAAGCATTTGCCGATGGACTTATCCGTAGTTTCAGACTGAATGCGAGGACAGTATAATGGGAAAAGCAAAACCGGCTACTGGCCTCACAGTCAGTAGAAGTGGCGATTATTTGATTTGTAATTGGTCTCAAGGTGAAAAAAGCGTAACAAAACAAGAGATGCTTATCGCGATAAATGGATATCCCGTTAATTGGGAGGTGCGTAAATCTGATACAGCATCTGCTGTTTATATGCATGGATGGGGTGGCCCAATCACGGCATTTAATTTTGCCGTTCGCGAAAAAGGATCGGATAAATGGTCTGATTGGGCCGGCAGTCCAATGTATTATTTCGGAGTCGCCCATGCTCCAAAAGTAACTGCCACGCTAAATAGTGCTACTAGAACAACATTCCATGTGGAAGTGCCGAGCAGTGACTCTGATTACAATCCTACTTCTGGATTTAAATGGGAATCTGTGCTTGGAAAAGATGGTAAAGCAGACTGGTCAAACGCTACAAGGGGAACTGTGGCGGCATTTTCCGGCGATATACCATTTAATGAAACGGGCTTTGGTAGTGGCAACTATTGTTATGTTCGCTGGTTCAGAGCATGTGGTTACGGCTATGTTGGTAACTCTGGTTGGGTTTATTCTAAGCATGTATATGCCATACCTAACCCGGCCAGAAATGTTACTGCGTCTTATAAGGAATTGGTAAGCGGAGCTCAGATATCTGCGAACTGGCAAAGTGATGTATCAGATAATAGACCAATAGATTCCGTTTTTATAAGATATTTATATCAAGCTCCAGTCGTTACTTTCAGCGAAAGCGGCAATACTATGAAAATGTCGCTGTCCGCTCCGAATACAAGTAGCGGATGGACGGATCTGCAAGAAACGGGAGGAGCAGGTGGAAAACGAAGCGCATCGGCTACCATATCAACAAAACTGGATGCCGATATGTGTGCATTTGTCAGAGTCGATAACAAACATGATACAAATTCTTGGGCGTATGGCACTGCTGTATTAGCAAGTGGAGGAACCGGAAGATTATCCACTCCGTCTTTTAACGGAGAAATAACTCCTGGCGGACAGGGTATGGAGCGTCTTTACACTATTACTGTTAATCGCAATACCACTATAAATAATGCGGCTATAGCAATTCATTACAGAACAGAGAATAATCAGAATTTAAATAAGATAATAGGTGTTATTCCTCCTACAGGTAGTGGACGATATACAGGTAATACTATACAAGTATGGATACCGCAGCTTGCCGAGGGTGATGCTCCTTCATTTGGCGTGAGAGCGTTTATTGGAGACTATACACCACTCGAACCGAGTTCTTCCAATGAACCTACTTATTATACAGTTAAGAACGTCAAAATGGAGTCTGGCACAAACTGGGCCGGTGGATCTGTTCCGCAACCACCAAGCATTACTCTTAGCCAAGTACCAAATAAAAGCGACACTGTACAAGTAGCTTGGAATTGGTCATGGACAGTTGCTAATAGCGCGGAAATTTCCTGGGCAGATCATGATGATGCATGGTATTCCACGGACGAGCCTAGCACATATATCGTTACTAATGACAATATCAGTAGATGGAATGTTACCGG
>ERZ809472.301-NODE-301-length-12660-cov-7.429829_pt1 | contig 12660 bp, 14 predicted proteins | sample MGYA00521274_ERZ809472 | MGnify/ENA primary metagenome ERZ809472 (study PRJEB31581, sample SAMEA3312791) | metagenome | study: EMG produced TPA metagenomics assembly of the PRJEB8939 data set (Metagenomic analyses of Rumen microbiomes reveals... | reverse complement strand
CCCGCTAATTTAATTGCATCTAACCTTGTCTATTTTGTCTAGCTCGTCTTGGAGCCTCTTAACGGCCTCTTGGTTTGACACCACCTCCCAGTAATTAGGGTCCGGAAATGGGTCGTAAAAGGGGAGTATTTCTGCTCCAAGAACACGGGCCTCGATGGCGCAGCGTCCGATAGCATAGCATCTGCGGTATGGGGCAATCCACCTTAGCAGTTCTTCTCTCGGGATGTTTTGTGGGGGAAAGTCTACATCGGGTGGCAGCGCAGCTTCGTATTTGCGTTTGAACGACCATCTGTTCCCCATATAGCAAGTATCTTTAGTTTTGGGAGTTTGGAATTGTTTAACATAATCAACATCCACGGAAAGGGGGAGAAACACGGCGTGGCCCCCCACTACGGTCTTAGCCCACTTATACGTGAGCGGGGTGGAACAGATTAGCACGAGGTCTTGGTATCTGCGCAGCCAACGATACACCCTTTCATGGTTTATATTGTGATGGATAAACACAATAGCCCTAGGCTCGGTACGGAGGAACCGCATCCCAAGCGTGTCCCACGGCCGGTCAGTCTGGACATTCGGTATGATATTCTTGACTATCTCTTTAGAATAATAATAAGCTCCGTTAAAGTGCCCTCTATTGTTTTGGTGATGCACCTTGCAATATGCGATGTAGTTTGGGTCTGTGGTATCTATTATCCTAGGCATACTTTTATTATAATAGCTACTACCATAACGCCCATAATTATTCCTAATGCGGTAGCAACACTTTTGTACCACTTTACTAAATTTTTGTCATGCTCGTCCATAACGCTATTATACCAAAAAACCACCGCACTTAACCCGACCAGATACCCGGTCCAGTGGTGGCGGTGGCCGAGGCTATACGGCTCGTACTAAGGTGTTATCAGATATGCTCAGTTTGGCACATCCCGCCTTGTGCGAATGTCCACACTGCTTAGCCCAGCCTCTCAGCTGTGGTTTTATTATATCACATATTAGAACACAACACCGTCATTTTCGTGAGCTGCGTCACTGCCAAGCTCACCCCACAAGAGGTGGTCCACCAGCCTATCTAGCGCCGCTCTCTGCTTAGTATTTACTATAACTGCATCTAATATTTCTGACAGCCCCTTAGAGATACAACGATATGCAGCCAGCGAATTAACGAACTGCGCACACGCAGGACTATTATTGTCTGGATAAAACTTAAACAGCCAAGGTCTATGCTTGCTGTCTAGCGGCCCTAGATTGTGTTCCCACTCCTCTACGCCGCTGTCGGCTGGTGTATCCCCAGTGTAATACACTTTAATTTTGATATTCTTGGCGTCTTTTAGAGCTTCATTAGCTTTATTGTCTGCCATATAAATCCTTTCGTTTAATTGTTAATGTAACTATATTATATCACAAAAACCTCCCGAAGGAGGTTCTTGTGCCTTCCACGATATGCGAGAACATCTCGTAATTCCATTATACCACAATCCGTGCGTATCGTTCACTGTCGATTACCTCGTGCATCAGCTGTTCGGGAGTTTTACCCTCCATGGCGAATCTAAACGCATTCTGGCTAGAACCACTAATAAGGGTAACATTTCTATCAAACTTGGTAGCTGCCACGTTATTAGAGCGAGCGTCTACATTCCAAAACACCACTGTTGGCAATTCAAGCCCAGCTTCGCTCCACTTACGCTTGGCATTTTCAAAAGCAGTCTCGTCTGCTCCTGTAGCACACCGGTCGAACTCCATATCAGATATGATGTAGATTACTTTTGGAACGTTCTCCGTATCGCCAGAAGCAACAGCTGCAGACAAGAGAGCATCAAGTGTCCTTTCGATATTGGTGTTCATGCCCCAGTCTGCCGTCTCTATATTTCTTAATTTCTGCGTAAGCGTTTCGCCTAATACCTCCACCAGCTGTGGCCTCTCGGAGAAGGTAAGAAACTTGTTAGCGAAGTACCCCTTGTTTCTTTCGGCAAAGTACAGGGCAAGAGACGTAGATATTTCCATTGGCCTGCCATACATGGAGCCAGACACGTCTGCTACGACAATAGCGTTTAGGTCTTCCGGCACGAAATTATCGAGGGATTTCCAGATTGCATTGGCGGAGTCATTGTCGCCTTTCTTTACATTCTGGATAACCTCAGCAGTGGTGACAGTAGAAGTGTTGACCTTCTTTTCTCCCCTATTGACCGCCCCGATAAACTCCTGGTACCTATCGTGGTCGTTCCTATCGAAGGCTTTAGTGTGCTTGCGAAACGCCTGAGATGGCACATTCTCGTACTTGATGTCCATCCACTTCTTATTGGACATCTTCTGCTCTAGTATGTCTAGTTTCGTACGAATCTTCACGAGCATCTTTCTATACTGTGCCGGTTTAAGCCCTAGAGCCTGTGCCCAGTTCCTGGCTGCTTTCCTCGTCACTTCCGAGCTAGCATTCTCTGACGGCATCCACTTAGCCAGTAGAGACGGGATTGGACTTCTGAGGTCGTTATCTAGCATTAGCCTGACTATTTTGACCGCTTCTGGATTCCCAGCACGGTGGTATAACAGGTCGTCCCAGCGTCCATATTCTGGGATAAACTTCAACATATTCTTCTCGACCTCTGGGTCTATTGCCGCCAGCTCTTCCATACAAGCACGGAAGATTTTTCTTTCTCCCTGGCCTCCACGGATATCACGGATGTAAAACAATGTTCTAAGTGCCGTAGTCTTATCTGATGCGTAAGCCTTAGAGAATAGTCTAACTGCTGAATCAATACCGTTTCGTTTGCTTGCTCCTAAGGCAAAAAAATCAAGGCACGGATTCAAGCTGCTTGCGTTTGTTGCGCCACCGTTTTCGGTAGTAGACTTGTTAGTTGCCTTTTGTAATTCGTCTAAATAACTCATGGTGAGCTCCTTCCTAATTGTTATACATTTATAGGTTTTTTATTGGTGTACATTTTATGGAGCTCCTAGACACAAATTAGGTTGGATTCGAACCAACAATCTTTACATAGTCAGTGTAACGCTGTACCATTTCAGCTACTTGTATTTTTTGCTGTGAGTGTCTAAACTCTATAAATGTACCTAGTCACAGCGCATGTTCCCTAAACATGTGACCTATGAATTGGCAGGTCGTTAATTTGCTGTATGTGACTGGTTTTAGTCTATCACGGCAAAAAACAAAATGCAAGCACAAAAAATATAGCCCCCGGAGGAGCTATATTGTAGGCGGTTCTACCTCTGTTAACAGTATGCGAAGCTGTCGAACTCGAGCACCATGCCCAGGCTTGGGAAAGTGATGCCTGTGCCAGTGTAGACTGTATCAATCATACCAGCGTATAGCTTATCACAGTCGTACGGGCGAATGTTCAAGTGATAGCCGTCTTTCTCGAAGTCGTAAGCGACACGAGGGTCGAGGATTGCAACATACTGGGTTTCACCATCAGCAGACCATAGAGGATACTGAGTGGTCATACCAGCAGCACCAGAGCCACCATTGCCGACCGTCAACCACGGAGAGCGCTCGAGGACAACCACAGGCACATCAATGCCGAGGATTTCCTTTACACGGTCAACCAAGCGATAGCCAGGATATAGCCATTGCTCATAGGTGTTCACACGAGTATTGCTGAAGTTCAAGTTGTAGACGGTTTCCACAGACTTGATAAGTTCAGTAGCGAACTCAGAGGTGATGAACACGGTTGGGTTGATGTTGTTGAAGCTCTGCTTCAAGTACCAGATAGCTTCAGGCACGACACAGCGAGCGTTAGCAGTCACAGTGCCTTGGTTTGCCCAGTAGTGGGTCGGGTGGACAGCGGCAAGAGCAGCATCTACGGTAGTCGCAGGAGCAGCTACAAGGCCGTCAATCACCTTGTTCCAGAGGTCAACCTCACGGCCGAACTCCATAGCACGCTTCGACAAAGCATACTGGCGAGTGAAGAACTCGGTGTTCCAGAAGTCTTTGTTCTTGTCGCACATACGTACACCGTACGCATATTCGCAGTCAAAGCGGAAGCGTAGCTGTTCAAAGGTCGGTAGGGTGTTGATACAAGGAACAGTACAGTTGAGCACGATGTGGTCGTGGCAGCTGTCTACCGCCTCGTAGGTCATTTCCTCCTTTTGGAAGAGCGAGAACGGGTTCTGGTCTTTGCGGATGTTGACAATCAACTCCTGGCCATACTTAAGGTTTGCTAGAAGAGTGGAGGCATCAATCATGCTCTCCCCAGTGAAGAACGAACGAGCGGAGCTCAGTTCCATCTTCAGGGTCGGCTCGTCAATTAGGTCGGCCTTAATAATCTCACGATACAACGGGAAATTAAGGTCGTAATCAAACACCGAGGTCGTCGACGGTGCAGTTGGCGCAGCCGGGATGGTTTGAGTGTAATTTGTAATTACAGTCGCCATTGATTTCCTTTCGATTAAATTAACATTGTTTCTGCCCTACCTATTGTCGGCGAGTGCTAGTCGTCTACTACATAAGCTGTTGTCTCAATCGGGCTTACTCGGGCAGTGGCTCTTCTCCTTAGCAGGGAGCTGGGCTTACCTGGGCTTACTCTATTAAGCAACTAGAGCTCTACTTACTTTATATCAGATAAAACAGGTAAATAAAAAAAATAGCCCAAAAGGGCCCCACGAAAAAGCCTGTTTTTTCACAGGCTTAATCGAAGTAAAATGAGAGGAATGCTTATATTATAACACACTAACCGGCCAAAATGATTTTACAAGCCGCGACCACACTGTAAGCGTAGTTTGCGTTGTAGTGGTTGCCTGCACCACGGGTGCTGACATAACACTCGCTGTATGCGTTGTAGCGATAAGCCGAGCGCAACCACCAGTTGGCGGTGTTGTCACCGTCAATAGGGCCACGAGCGCGCAACCCATTCTTGCCTGCGCCACCCATAGCGAAGAGGTCTTGCCCATCACCTTCTCCTGGCGAGCTTGGGATGTATGCCTCATAGTTAGACGGTAGGAACAGATAGTCATAGGTTGAGTAGTTTGAGCCATCATCGGTTACATTGTTGCCAGCCGTAACCACCTCAGTCCTTTGCAAGATAGCCTTGAAGGATGAGTCGAGGTCTTTCATAAAGCCTGCCTGGCTGGTGTAGCTTGGAGCAACATCCCCCACATGGCTTGCTTGCCACCAACTGCCTCCAGCCGCATCCGAGTTCAGCCATTGGCGAATAGCGGAATACTTATAGACATTGTAGCCATATTGACGAATATCGTTGAAGTAGCTGACACCCCCAGTAACATCCGTCTTATAGACAGCCGTGTAGTCTCCATAAGGAATAGTGTCGCCAGTGCTTAAGTTGAGCGCCGTGTAGGTAGAACCATTATAACCAAAGTAGTAGATGCCTTCCTGTGCAGTTTCCTCGGTAGCAGCAGTTGGAGTTTCTGGCGCATCGAACGCATATGTGCCGTTCGTGGCAAGCCGAGCCACAAGCGTAACACAAGGGTAGTTCGTATTATCGTTCTCTTTCTTGGTTGTGCCAAAGCCAGCGATTTCCCAAATAAGGTCATCGTAGAGCGTGCCGGTTGACGGGGAAGTCCACGGACAAGCAATCCCCACTCTGTCGCCAACACCATAGACCTGTTGCATATCAGCCGAGGTCATCGCCGCAAAACCTGCCCATGTGGTTGGTCTAGTTACACCGCCACCTCCCCCTTGTATTATCGTTACTGGGTTCTTAATCTGCACCATTCTTCCTCCTAACCTTTGTAGTTAATCTTTAGTGTTTGCGATGCGCTAGGTTGACCGATAGAGTAGAGTGTCACCGACTGGCTTGATATGCTGCCAATAGCAAAGCCATGTGTGGCAAAGTCTACTGGGCTGTCGTTCAAAAGCTCGGCTATCGTGTTAGCCCCGATAGTATAGGTTGCCGTGACAGTAGCTTGATAGTCATACGGAGAAGAAGCCGAAAGCGCTGTCCAGTCGCTAGTAGCAATGGTGTAGGTTTCGGTGGTGCCAACTGCCTGCCCAACAGTTGCGGCATCATGAGCCGATTGCCCATCATAAAGGCCGGTTAGAAGACGATAGAATGAACTAGAATACCCGTAACTAGTATCATATGTCCCTATGCTCATAACGCCATTCTTGTTGAGAACAGTAGCGCCTGCCCCCAATGCTATCGACCCTTTATGGCCACTATTTGAATTAACAACGGCACCAACACCAATAGCGATAGCCCCGTCGGCGGCCGCATACGAAGCTTTAGCAATATTCGGAGTGGTTGAAGAATTCTTACCTGTGCCACCACCTAACGCAATGGCTGTGCCTTGCGAGTATGCGTATGAGCCAAGACTAACGCACCCGTCTGCCTTGAGCGCGCCGTCTCGTGCAGCTTTTGAGTATGCGCCGATAGCAGTTCCATATTTACCACGGGCAGCAGCGCCACAGCCAATAGCGGTGGCTATGGCAGAGGCATCGGAAGACCCAGCCTGAATCCCAGCATTAGCCGAAGTACCGATAGCTACAGAGTATGCGTTTCCACTTGAGGCATCACCAGTTTGTGCGCCAGTACCGATAGCAATTTGTTTGTAGTAGGTGTCATCAGTATAAATAAGGTCCGTCACTGCATTCTGTGACATCACATCAGTTGTAGAAGCACCAGTAGTTTGGACTACACTAGGGACAGTAGGCGTATTGCTAAGGTCGGTATAGTTACCACTCGTAGCTACAGTGGCTAGGTCAGAGAATTGGACATAATTTGTGAGGTCCATCTCGGTAGTGCCAATCATTTCCCAAGCGTTATTTACCCAGATATACTCTTCGTAGTAGTTATCCGATGGGCCGCCAGACTCGTCAATCGGTACAAGGTAAATCTTGCCATTCTGGCCTGATGCTGGGAGGGTTTGGACTACCTCGTAGGAGAAGGAAGTGATAGCATCAATAAGGTCTTTAAGGACTTTGCCTTGAGCGGCTGACAGTGCGGAGTCGGTGTCAGTCGATGTAAGATTGTTCACTACCCCGACAAAAGGCTTATAAACGAATCCACCGCCACTCTCCGAGCCAGTGTTATATAGATATGAAGTGCTAAGCGAATTGCTAATTTTAAGAATTGGACATCTGTCACCTACATTACTGCCAACGAGGCAAAGAATGTTAGCACCAGCTAAACGAGTAGACGAATTGTAGTAGAAGGAAACAGAAGAATCACCAGGGACATAACAACCAGGAGCTAACTTCCACAGAGCTACACCGTTAGGATTATTTGTCGGGTAGTTATAGTCAGCGGTCGTTAAGACTTTCGCCTGCCCCTTTACTGCCTCTATCTTTCCAGGGAGTTCTTTTATCTGGGAACCCTTCAGTCCATATAATGCGTTGTCATCTATTGCCATAGTGCGCTCCAATCTTGCGTGTTAATTGTTGATACTACTGCGCCTGTGGCCGAGATAACCAGTGCGCCTGATTCTTCAGCAATGCTAATGCCTGTGCCGGCCGTGAGCTCGTCTTGCTTCCCTAGCAAGCCTGTGTCTACATACCCCTTAGTCGCAGCATCATGTGCTGATTGGGGGTCGTAAAGGCCGGTGAGGAGACGGTATTGTGAATTGTTGTAACCAAGAGTAGTGTCAGATGTACCAATGTGCATCATACCCTTAGCGTTAATTGCACTTCCACCAGAATTCGCACCTAGAGCTATTGACCCATTATATAGGGTAGTGGCGGCAAGCCCGATGGCTATACTGCTCTGGCTTTCAGCCTTAGCATTTCCCCCAATAACTGTCGACCTAGAATACGCTGAAGTGTTTGCGCCAATAGCTACTCCTAAATATTGAGAGGCGTAAGCTTTATTCCCAATCTGCACTATATTCTTCGCAGCTGGGTCAGCGAATATCATTGAAGTAGTTGCGTTCTGGCTCATCACATCAGTGGTACTTGTGCCAGTAGTTTGAACAACAGTTGGGCCGGCCTGTACTGCTCCCCAAGTTCCGTCAGCCTTCAGATATTTATCCTCATCGCCAGCTAGAGGACCAGGAACTAACCCTTGCACCCCATCAGTAGAAGCCGTAGCCCCTGTAAAGTGGGTATAGGTAGTGTCGGTGGCACTGATTACATTCTGTGGTGATATCTGAACATTGCTTCCAGCAGTATAAGTAGTATCTGTGGCTGAGATGACCAAAGCGCCAGACTCATCTTCAATCGTGATATTGTCTCCAGCAGTAAGCGTGTCTTGTTTTGCATCTAGGTCAGCCTGTGTAGCGATTGTAGTGGTGTCTACGCTGAATGTCGTGCCAGCTAGGTTAAGCCCTGAACCAGCGGAATAAGTAGTATCTACCGCACTGATTACTAAGCTACCTGACTCGTCCTCAATAGAGATATTATCACCCGCTGTTAAAGCGTCCTGAACAATATCAGGGTTGACTGAGAACTCAGTGCCCTCTAGCTCTAGGCCGTAGCCAGCAGTATAGGTTGTATCGACTGCTGAGATTACTAAATCACCGCTCTCATCTACAATAGATACATTCTCGCCAGGGGTAAGTTCGTCTTGCTTACCATCGAGCAACACATCTACCTGTTGCTTGGTGTAGTAGTCACCAACTGTGCCGATGAATGTCCAAGTAGAATGTGGCTTATCCCATTGATAATAAGCGGACTGTCCGTCGTGGGTCTCATCTCGGAGCACACGGATAACATCGTTATTCCCTAGGTGTTGCGTGTCGTAAGCCATCAGGTCTGCGTAAGTCGCCACAATATCTACCACGTCTGGGCTATTCTTTAGGTCGTCTATCTCCTGCTGGAGAATACCATCGGCGCCTTGTCGGGCCAACACCTCGTCTGCGAGGTTCCTGGCCACACCAGTGATACTGTCGCTTAAATCAGCATCTCCTGTTCGACGGGCTTCGGCTTCATAAGCCATATCCTCTTCTAGCTCGGTGATTCTATCCAGCACCTCTTGCGGGACCGCCGAGTCAATCTTGGTAGGGATGCCATCAGAAGAGTACAAATAAATGCTCCCAGTGGTCTCGTATCGTAGTATCACATTGCGATATTTGCCGATGGCAGGTGGAGTATCATTCTCGTCCCCCATGCTGGCAGGGATTGTCACCTTCCTGAGTAGCACCAGTTGCTCAGGATTGTTAATCTCTACAACTGCGGAGGGGAAAGCACGAGAAGCTTTCGGTTTATCCCCGCAGGCTTCACATTTAGACATACTCTTCCTCCACTCCAACTATATGCCCTTTGCCAGTCTTGTCGAAATACACCTCGGTGAATATTCCGTGGATGGTCGTCAGGCAGAACTGGCTCCGCAAGTTACGGGGGTTGTTCTCGATGTCGTAGCTGTCTACCTCTACTGGGCCAGCCCAAGTAATCATGGGGCGATGCTTGTCATCAACATAAAAAGTGGTGTTAATGCTAGTAACATGGACCAGGCAGTTGGCTAAGTTGGTAATGCCGTCTACTGTGTCTACCGTCAAAGCCGGTATCACGCAACATGACTTGCATGGGTCGGCATCTATTTTTATTCGACCTAGCGAGCATCCGCACGTCTCGCTTAGGCAGCAGTCATTAAATTTGCAGCCGGGAGTTGCCTTAGGAAAAGGTCGGCCACAACAGTTGTCTCTTATCTCTTTCATACCTCCAATTATACTTGTCTTTAGTCTCAAACAGAAAAAAGTGCACCCCCAGGTCATCTGGGGGTGCTTATAAAAGAAGGGACCGGCTATAGCTTCCGCCTGATGATTGGAGTTCGCTCGCTTTGGCTGATTTAACAAATACGGCTTCGGTAACTAGCCGTATACCTGCGAGGTGCGTCATACGTCGGGTGCACACCCTCTTCTCTGGCGGCAGGATGATGCAATAGTTTTAGACACCAGAGAAAACGCACCTTCAAGGTAGTACCGGTCTGTTAAGCTTCTTTTGTTTTGCGAGGCTTCTTATTCTTGCTCCCCTTTGGACGCCCACGCCCTCGTTTAGGGGCAGCGGCCTCCCCTTGGCGCAACATTACATCTAAATCGAGAAGTCCTTTCTTCATCTCGTCTAGCTCGTACTGCATATCGCACAGCAAAGCGTATAGTTTATTATTTGATACTCTCATTTGTCTCCTTTCTCGCAACGCCTATCGAGAGCCCGGCATTGCTTATCGGTTAATTTATCTGCTGGGATTTTGATGACAAGGTTGTCAATCTTGTCCATTGCCCCCAGCCCTCTAGCCCACTTAAAGGCTTCGTAATTGTAATTTGTTATCCAGTATTCGTCCCCCTGCTTTGAATATTGGTTAAATGGCTTCTTCTCAGGGTTGCGCTTGACTCGGCACCACAGCCGGAAGAGAAAGTGATATAGTCTGAAAAACAGCTCTTCAGTGTCTTTATTCTCCCCCTCTTCTGTGATGGCATCCGCAACCATATCTAAAAGCTCCGGCCATCCTCCTTCTATCTTGTCCTCGATATCGCCAATCCTCGTGGTCAGATTGGTGATGCTCCCCCACTCTAGGCTAACCTGATGGGGGTCGTCCTCTACCATATGTTCTCCCTGCACCAGCGCCGTAGAGACGAGTACGAGCACCCTAACTCCTCCGCCAGTGACTTCATAGACTCTCCGCCCTGCATATGCTCGAGGATGGTCTCTCGGTATTCGTCTAGCCGTCCTGAGACCGTCTCTCCACGCCTAGACATTTTCCCTCCCTTAGCTCCAGCGAGCTTTGCTCTTTGACGCCCGGTCAGGCCGTCTGTCCCTACTATGTCGGACGCAAACCCCCCTTTGTATCCTACCCCTCGACCTTGTGCTCCTCCCATACGACCGATTCTCTGGTAGAAGTCTGCCCCATATCTCTCAACATTTGTCTTTGCGGCCTTGCGGCCCCCAATTTTATTGCCCGACACCTTGTTCTCCTTTCTAATAGTTGTTATGCCATACGATTATTCTACCACAGCTGGTTCAGCTTCGTCAACAGCAGGCGCATTGTTTTTCTTTACCATCTGGGCGAACCCTATCATTGCCTGGGCGATAGCGATAACACGGTCTGGGTCGCTGTGGTCAAACTCGAAAGAAGTGCACCACTTGTCGCCGACTCCTGGTTGTATTGTGACCAGGCCGTCATTGTGCTCTGTCCCAGTTATCTTGGCTGTGTATGTGTGGTCTTTTCTACTGGAGCGATAGGGGAGTTCAATAGTGTAGTCAGATGACAATTCTTCTATGGTTACTTGGTTTAATGGGTTCATATACCTCCTTAAAATTGTTTTAGTTTATCGTGTTCTTCCTTCACTTCTTCGTCGGTAAGTGGTTTCACATTTATCTCCACGCCCTTGCCGAAGCTGTCGTTGTAGCTCTTCTTCTCCATCGCCTTCTGCCACTCTTTTTCGTTTTTGTATGGGGTGGGGTACTCTTCCCCGTCCAAGATGAGCTTCCACTCCCTCCACTTAGCCATCTTCTTGGGGTCCTCGGAGTAGAAAGAAACATCGTATTTCTTTATCAGTTCGAGCATCGGCTCACGCAGTTCATCAAACTTCAAATACTCGATGTAGGTACTGTAGGCCCTGAGGTCTGCCCCGGGGCAGTCCCTGTTGTAAGAAGAGATGATAGTGAATGCTTTCTCTGCTCCTCCCAGAAGGAATTCTTTCGTGACAAGAGGAGAGTTCTTAGAGTAGAGGGTGATGGCTCTCCCGTTATGGATACAGGCCAAATGGCACTGCTTGCACAAGCAAAAGCAACCGATGAACGTGGCTGTACCCTGCTCATAGTCTATCACAAAACATTCGTGGCTGTGCCTATTGCGTTTGTCTTCTGGGCAATCGCCGCATATTTCGCAAGTATCATGGGCTTTTTCGTAGCATTCTTTACGCATCGCATTCCAGTCCTTTGGGCGGTAAATGGTGCGTGGTTGACACCCCTCGCCATGCAATGGCCGGGGGATGTTCGGCATGGCTATCAGAGGGCGCAAATCGTCAGGGCTAGGTGGAGCCCAGCTCGTGACATACTCGAGAGACAAGACATATTTATCGGCTAGCTTCTTTAGTTGATTATGCGTCATATTTACACCCTTTTTTTCTGTTATCTTCAGGCGTGAGCATTTGAAGATTTGTATAGTGACATAATTTTATCACGTCATTCTCGGTTTTAGCGGTAGCGAGCGGAATAATATGGTCTATATGATATGGCTCGCCAGCCCAAGTATATCCATAGTTATTTTCCCAGGTCTCTAGCAGATACTTTTTGAAATCGCTGAAAGATAGCCCCACAATATTCTCAGTCCGTTTACTCTTTTTGAGCCCTAACCGTCCCACCGAGTCTCTTATACACTGCCTAATTCTCTGTTTGAAATAATATTCTGGGTCAGTATGCAATTTGTTTAGACGATACGCTGAAATTCTCCCACGGGCTTCTGCTTGGTGTCTCTTATGATACGCACGTCGCTGTTCTCTATGCGTTGCATCATACCTATTGCAGGCTCTCTTCCCAGGCTCCGAATGGTTCCACGCATCCTGCCATTGCTGGTGTTTTTCAGGGTATTTCGTCCTATGTTCTCGATGGTACTCCTTTAGACACTCCCTACAATAACAGTGCCTCCCATATTTGCCAGTTTTAGATTTGCAGAATGTTGCGAGGGATTTATTTTTTTTGCACCTGGAGCATTTTTTAAGTTGATTGTGTGTCATTTAGTAGCTCCCTTATTTTGTCGGCTATGGCTAAGAAGTCGTCGGAGCTTATACAGCTCATCATTTGCTCCTTTCTATAGAGGTCAAGTG
>ERZ809472.300-NODE-300-length-12670-cov-12.786207_pt1 | contig 12670 bp, 9 predicted proteins | sample MGYA00521274_ERZ809472 | MGnify/ENA primary metagenome ERZ809472 (study PRJEB31581, sample SAMEA3312791) | metagenome | study: EMG produced TPA metagenomics assembly of the PRJEB8939 data set (Metagenomic analyses of Rumen microbiomes reveals... | reverse complement strand
ATCGGTCTCGGCATTCCTGCTGAACCGCTCTTCCGATCTGCTAGTTATAGCATTGATTGATATACCATCATCATGGATACTATAAAGGCATCTTGTATTTTGGTCATTTGATTTTGTGATGACATCATCATTACTCGTAAAGGGGATCCATGGTGAAAGAAACCTGTATGGAACATTTTTAAGCAATGGTGACAACTTATTTTCTAAGCCCCATCTCTTATAATAATACAGAATTCTCTTTTCAACAAGGCTCATATCTGAAGACTTATCCAACATGAGGTTTGTCAATAATGAATTTGCATACTTTGGAATTTGGTCTATCTTTGGAAATATGATTTCTTTGAGATAGACATATCTCCATGCATTAGAGACCATTCTTGCCACAATCAACTTGTATGATATTGACGTTTGTCTGTTCTCTTTATAAAGTTGCATGATAGATAAAAACCAAAAGTATTTATAGCTGGTAGCCTTACTGTCAAAGACATGCCATAACTTGTCTGTGTCTTTATCCGACAATAATGATGGCTGTTTGTCTTCAACGACAGCAATCGTCCCCTTATTAATTAATTTACCCTTGAAGTCATACTTATAAAGACACTCTATATCGTTTTCTGTACATCTCACAGTAAATGATTTGGCATCACTCCTATATATTAAGAATGACTTTGGAAGGTTATGTACAATCGCCGTTCCCATTTCATTTCCCCCAGATTTGAGAACTCCTATGGATGGGTGATAGTTTTTGCCAAAATCCGAGTTTACGGAAAACACAGCAATTGTATTTGTTTGTCCCTTTAGGGTTCTGTCTATTGTAACTTTGTTTGAATGTAAATCAGACGTAAATGTTGCTTTAGAGACAGGAACGTCAATATAGTCTTGTAATAAGTTCTTTTGGACATTCTTATATTTAGCTTCGACAACAGCAGGATACACAATTTCTCTTCCTTTGTAGTCAAAATACTTGTCCTTCCTAAAATTGTCTTTATCCAATACTCGATAATGGAATACTGTATAGTTTGCCCCATAGTGGGTAATCGCCTTCAAATGGTCTACCTTTTCTCTATCCAACTGCCAAAACATCCATGACTCCATTGGGATTTTACCCACCCTCTTACGATGGAAACTGCGCTTTGCGCTATCTGTAATTATTTCGCTAACAATAAAATATGTATCGTCCTGGATATAGGCTTCATAAATTTTCTTGGTTTCTTTGAACCAAAATATGAAGTTGTCATCTTGATAGTTGCAGGCTTCTAATATGGACGTTGGGTCAAAAACATCAAAATTCTCATTCTCTATTTCTGGAGTAAAGGCCGTGGTTTGCACCTCTTCATTCAAGTCCTGAATTAACTCCATATCTTCCGTACCCTCAGACAAATCGACAAACCGATGACAGCCTGTTCCCTTGGAAATAGTTTTCTTTGGCTCTTCAAGGACATTCTTACCCAAGAAGTGATACTTCCAATGCCTACGTGCATCAGGAAGTCCGAATCTTGAATACATACCTACATTGTCAAGTATCACACAGTTTTGTTTGTTTGCGGTTGGTCTAAGACCGCGCCCTACTTGCTGAAGATACTTCACAAGTGACCTCGTTGGACGAGCCAATTGAATAAACTCAATATCAGGGCAATCGAACCCCTCGGAGAAAATGTCCACATTTACAATAATATCAATTAGTCCTTTTTTGAATTTGCCAACCAATTCTTTTCTCTCAGCGGCAGGTGTTTTACTGTCTATGCTAATAGCCTTGTATCCTGCTTTTTTATATTCCTCACAAATATGCTTGGCATGGACTATGTTAATCGCATAAATAATGCCTTTCTTTCCTTCTGCTAAAGACAAATATGAATCCAATAGTTGAGCGCGTATAGAGCCAATATCCATCTTTTCCTCCATGGACGATTCTTTATACTCTCCAAATCTATCAAGTTCTATATCTTCGATAGTCTTTTGAATGTCACTATCACTTTTGAGTGAAAAATACTTGTAAGGAGCCAAGAATCCTTGTTTGATGAATTCTTTGATAGGCATAGACAACACCAGCTTGTCAAATAGGTCTAAAAAACTCTGGTGATTCATTCGCCAAGGTGTGGCAGTAACTCCAAGTTTCTTTGAACTTGGATACAATTTCCACAGCTTCCTATACGTGGTGGCCAAGGCATGGTGTGCTTCATCAATAATGATAAACTGAACATTTAGTTTCTTTGCATCCTTCAAATTATTGGGATGGGTAATTGTTTGTATTGATGCAACATTCACTGGATATTTGTAATTCCTATCCCTACCACCCGCAATAACATTATGAGGAACTTTATACTTTGTAAGGCTTTCGTCTATCTGGTCGATAAGTTCTGTCCTATGAGCAATAATGAGTATTTTTACAGGTTCTCTTCTTAGTTTGCTATAATCATTAACGTCCCTGATGATTGAAGTAAACAATCGTGTCTTTCCTGTGCCAGTAGGCATCTGGAACATCACATTGTCCACCTCATCCCACGACTCAAAGATTTCCTTCTTTGCCTTTTGCTGATAAGGACGAAGAGAGGAATCCATTTTGTTAAGATTTGAATAGCAAGTTATAACCATATCATTATTCACTACATTTCATATTTCTCCTAATCAATACTTTTGTTTGCTTGGAATCACACCGCGCACACCACCCTTTGGGTTGGGCACGTCGCCCTTGTATCTTGGGATGACGTGCATGTGGCAGTGGAAGACCGATTGCCCCGCAGCCTCACCAATATTGATGCCGACATTGTAACCATCAGGGTGGAAACGCTCATCTATCTTCTTCATGACATATTCTTGCACAACATTCATAGCCTCCTTTTCATGGTTCGTCAAATCGCGATATGATGCAACGTGTCGTTTCGGAATTATCAACGCATGGCCAGGCGATACAGGATAGCCGTCGTAGAAAGCGACGCATGTAGCCGTTTCGCAGATGATTTCCACTTTCCGAGACAATTTGCAGAAGTAGCACTTCTCTCCCTCTTTGCGCGGCAGTTTGTTAAAGTGATTATATTGATAGAGTTCGTAACTCTTGTTGACGACGAGGCTCTTGTATGGCAGTTTAACATTACACTGAAATGTATACTGCTTGTGGATGGCGTGGAGGCGGAAACCTTCTTCCGTTAAATCACGGCGTACGGCAAAGTAAGCAGTTCCCTTTGGCTGTAAAAGATTCGTCACATTCATCATCACCTCGGCCTGTGCGTATGGTTCCAGCACGTTCAGCACATAATTGCAAATGATAGTATCAAACTTACCATCAGGGAAGTCAGGACGATAGTAATAGTCGTAGCCAGTAATGTCATATCCCTGCTTGGAAAGTTCGTCTGTATCGAAGCCGAATCCACAGCCGAAGTCGAGAATCTTCCCTTTCAGTAGATTGTGCTGCATCAGATATCGGGTAGGCACAGAGAAGTCCGTGCGCTTGATAGCCGTGAGATATGGGTGATTGATTTTCTCTGGTTCCATAAATCAGATAAGGTTTAGAATTGTTGAAAGCCCATATTGAGTGCCATCTGGCTCAATGGGGAGAAAGTATCATAGAACTTTTTCAAGAAAGCCTCATCGTCCATCAGCATCAGGTCTTTTGGCGAGGCTCCCAAAGCATAATACTCATTCAGAATAGCATCCTTTTGTTTACTGACAGGGATGTATAGCCGAAGGGCTTTGTGCTGTTCGCTTGCCATCTTTGGCAGATAATGTTTCAAGTCTGGAATGCGATTGCTCTTCGACGAGTTGATGCTGCCATTAGCCGGAATGAGATTCCAGTTTTGGTTGTGAGATACGAAACTCCACGGCATGAAGTGGTCGAGTTCAAACTGCTTTATGCCCAAGGGTGTGTCAGTGTATATGCAAGTGATTGGCCCGCCAATTTCAATGACCTTGTTCCAAAACTTTGTTTGGGCAGTCAGGGCATCACGCTTTTCTGGACGAATCAGTTTTCCCGCGACATTCGGCACATTGGGATTCTTGGATTGCAAAAACAGCGTAAGATTCCAAAATGCGAAGTCGCGCAATATCTCATAGTTCGTTTTCAGATAATGGCTCCAACTCGGATTGATTCTCACCGTCAGCCTTTCGCCCGTTCCCGTCAGCGAATACAGACAATTATTCTCAAAAGACTGAGAACGAATCTGCATCTCCTTTGAGTCTGACGTTCTTATCCATGGTGATAGAAACCAGAAAGGAACATTTTTGATTAGTTTCTTAACCTCATTCTTAACATGTCGGTTGGCAAATACCGCATCTGTAATCACATTGTTCTTATCCTCCAGTTTGTCATCAACCGTTATTCCCGTAAGTTCTGCCACTTTCGGGATTATTGCTTCCATTGAATCGCCCTTGCCAAACGAAAGATTGAAATATTCAATAGGATACCATGCATAGGCCACCATTCTTGCTGCCACTTTGAGAGCCAACGTTTCGTCCAACTGCTCTTTAACATGCATGTCAAGCAACGCCAATAGCCAGTAGAATTTATATGTGGCTGTTGTGTCATCAAACACACGGTTCATGGCACTGGTTGATAGTTCTTCAGATTGAGGTAAAGTCATATTCATATATTATGCAGCCATTTTATAGTCTTTCTCAAACTCCATCGCCTCCGCATATAGGTCGGGATGCTGCTCGTAGAGCCATATCCATTCTATCTTTTGCTGGAAGAAACAGAAGTAGCAGTCGGAGCGACTGCGGCAATAGGTGCCCGTCTGACCATCCACCTCGAAGGGGATTTCTTCATAGTAGGCAGGTACTCCGACACCGCTTTCACGCAGCAGACGGGAGATGTCGTCCTTCACAAGTACATCGGTATTGTCGAGCAAGGGGAACGAGTCGAGTTTGCCCACAGGATAGTCGGTAGTTTTCAGGAACTCGAACACGGCATGATTGAACAGTTTGATGTCGTAGTCCAGCAGGGCGTTCATCTTCTTCGAGTAATAGAACTGCTTGGTGATGGGACGCTTCACGGTGTCCAGAATCTCGTCACGAAGGAATCCGTCAGGGCAAAGCCGCTCGTAGATGGCTACAACCTGATCAAGATTCTCCTGATGCAGGAACTTATTGATGACATCAATGCTCCAGATGTTCTTGCGGAATGGGAAGATGGCCTGAATGTTGGGCTTCGAAGAGATATACCCGTCTCTATCCTCATCGCCACGGATTCCAACGTATGATACGGCATAGTCATCGCCCACATACTCCTCAAACTTCTCCAACTTCATCTTTTTTGTACACCAACGGGCCTGTGGCGAAGGTAGGAATCCACCCATCGCTTTCAGAAAGTGATGGAAAGGTGTTGGCTCTGGGCTACCTTCAGCGGCTCTGAGTCGTTCTATCTTCCCCAAATAGGCTTCCAGGCGGTTAATCAGCGTTTCCGTTTCAGCCAACTCACAGCCCGTATCTGAATTATAGTACTCAATCTTCAACGATGGGTACTTCTGCTTCAGATAGATGGCGAGAGCCGCACTATCCTTTCCGCCAGATATGCCTAATATATGCCGTACATTCATTCTGCTTCTGCAATTTCATCTTTTATGGCATCCATCTGTTCAACGAACTTTTTGAAGCCATAGTTGTATTGGGAGATATGTGGGATGTCCTTCCGCTTCATCTTCTTTAATACATACTGATAGGTACTTCTCGCATTGGCTCCATTCTTGCCTTTTTCTGGTATGTAGTAACCGCCCTTGTCTTTACGCAGTTCTTGATTAAGTTTGTCTATGCAACCAGTAGTAGCACAAGCCCGTTTGTCGGAATAGAACAAAGGCAGGAACCAACATTCTATTTCTTCAAAACAGATGGCAAAGATGATACGTTCTTTATTCGCTTCATAGAAGTTTTGGTCAACGCCTTGTAGCAATCGAGTAACGATGTCGTCGTAAATTTCCGCATCGGGCCGAGACTGGTTCTTCTCATCTGTTTTCTTGATGTCGAAGCCTTGATTATCGCATCTGTCAGTATCTATCTGAACAATCAGGAAGTCGTTACTCTCCAGAGCCTGTTTAAACACCTCTGTGTTACAATGAGAAAGCACTTCCGTCCAACCGCCAGAACCATCTTGCACTGTATGACCGTGACTTTTGTCGGTGCGAGGCTGGATGTCGGCAAAGTATGTGTCTGTCTGACTCATTTTCTCGACGATGGCATGAAGGGACAGGTTCTCTGATATTCCCTCACATATTATTGCGAATGATACCATAATAATACTCATTTAAAAGTTGTTAGGCAATCCGCCGATGAAACCACGTAACCAGAGTTGTGATAAGGGTAAATCGCTATTAACGACTTGTTCTTTCTTAAGAGTTCTTACCTTTGTATATCCATCGATGGAACGTTGCACCACCATTAGCTTCTGTTCGTCGTCACTGAGGTCGAGCCCGTCCAAAATCGCGGGATTGTGGGTCGTGGCAATGATTTGCTTGTCGTGCTTCTTTGCCAGTTCTACAAGTCGTTTGATTACTTCGCGGCATAGCTTAGGATTAAATGCCGTGTCGATATTCTCGATAGCAAAAAACTTTGGAGTCTCGTCGGAAATAACAAGGGTGAAATAAAAGAGCAGATAAAGGAAACCTTCGTTCGTACTGCGCTGATCAAAGGTGTTAATGGTTTCGTCCAAGTAACTGTCTTTAAGCTTCAGATTGAACTCCATTGATAACTGACCTGAAGGAACTTGCATGTCATCGAACCAGTCAAGGATTATCATATTCTCCTTGATTTCAGCGAAGATTTCTGCGCCTTCTGGTCTCTGTGACAAGTCTTTCAGATATGCGAATAAGCCTTCACCATGCCGCCCCAGGGGATAGATTCGGTTTGAGTCATCGGCTCTACGGAGTTTAGACTCTTCGAGGGAGTAGATGATGAAAGGGTTTAAATCCGCATTTGTAGGTATAGCAAATAACTTTTTCCCCCGAATAACATACTTTACAACATCGTCATTATCACTATTGCTAATGTCTTCGGACTGAGCCTCTTCCTCCATGTCATACTCATTGTCGTTAACCCACCGAGCTGGTTTTGCATTTTTGTCATAACGTATATCAAGCACAGTTTCGTAGCCATTTTTGTCCGTTACACAAACTTGAATTAGGTTGGTGACAACATCTTCAAACGCGGGCAACATAAAGCGCGGTTCAACGATACGGATGCCTCGATTGCCGAAGTATTCATAATCCAGCTTGTCGGAACTGGCAGCTGCTCCTAAGGCGATGCCTTCAAGGATATTTGTCTTGCCACATCCGTTAGCACCAATCAAGAGATTGAATCTTCCGAGCGGTAAACTCACATCTATTACAGATTTGAAGTTCTCTATTGTTACTTTACTTATCATACAATATCTTTTTTATTTCGTTATTTTCTTATTGAGTATAGACAACAGCGTACAAACGCTAATATTATCATCGGAGGTAGAAAGCAGTTTGTTGATTTGTGCCTCCAAATCTTCTGCCTGCTGTTTGTCCTTCTCAGGCAGGATGTATGTTTGCGTCCTAATATCTGTTCCCCGGTTGGAAACCATGTCGAAGGAGTATGCATCGTTCTTGTCCAAATCGTCTGCTTGCTGGGAGATGGAGGAATACTTCTCACAGGTGCGGAACATATAGATGAGGTCATCGACGAGTTTTTCTTCCTGCTCATCGCGGAGAGCGTCAAGTCGCTGGTCTAATATGGTATAGCAGATAGACTGGTACCACTGGAGGCGATTGTCGTATTCAGTCATTACATGGTGGTAGAACTCGCGTTGCTTGTCGGTCAAAAGATACGTTTTAACATGAGCGAGACGATTGCGGATTTCCGCTACGTATTCGTTATAATCACCTGATTGCAGGTCGAAACCATCTATGAGCCGTTCTTCTATGCGGTCGATCAGGCCTGTGTAGCAAGTGCGCAGTTCGCGGATGGCCCGCTGGATGATGTTGCCGTATTCACGGATGAACTCCTCCTGCTTCAACTTCTCCTGATTGAAGCCAAGTGCTTCTGGCAAATCCTCGAAGAAAGCCTTTTCCGGGTCTTTCGCTTTCGCCAGCACATCGCGGAACTTCATCGTGGAGTCATGGTTGAACTTGTGGGTATGCTTGGTGTAGTCGTCTAATCGGACATAGAAGCTCAGGAACGGCTTAATGGTCTCAATGAAACTATCCTTGGTGATGATGAACTCTTCACCGAGATTGATGAAGCGACGGTATTGGTTGAAGAATCCCAATTTCACACCATCAACGGCAAATTTCTTCACCTCGAAATCCTGCGGATGCTTCTGGAGCAAGTCGAAGAACTCCATATTCACCTCAGGCATGAATGCCCCTTTAGATGCATCGTAGAGGGCAAAATCTTGTCGGCGGATGAAAAGATAGGTCGGTATCCAGAAATCGAGGAAGCCTTGCTTCAGTTTGTAGGGTTGGACGGACAGTAGTTTGATGAGTTCAGAGATTTTGCGAGCTTTGTTTTCAGTGCTCTTCAGGAATCCTTCACAAGCATCCCACACAGAAAGGAAGCCTTCATTAGTAGGGGCATCCGTAAAATCACCATGAACATGCAGGCCTGTATTCTTAAGCAGCGAGAAGTAGATGGTTTTCTCTGGTGGGAATTTGTCATTAGGGAAGCCAAGATTCTCTTCGGAATGGTGTTCTATGAGATTGCTCAGATAACTTTTCCGTGCTGCCGTAATGGTGCCACTCAATTTATGCTTATTGAACAACTCGTTGTTCATCACAGGCGTTTTGCAGTAAGTTTCGTCACAAACCTGCGATAGCAACTTGTTGAAGTCACGGTGCGACTCCACCCTTTGCTCCTTACCGCCAAAGATCCAGATGACACGGTTTCTGTAGGAGAACAGATTGTCGCTGATAGCCTTGTTCAGCAGATTCTCTTCGTACTCTTTTAGTTTCTGTATCTCCTTAACGGCAACAAGGTCTTCTTTCTTGATAACCTTGTCGGTCAGGTAATTGTATTTTTTAATGTTATACAGATGGTCTATGATATCCTCCGTGTCAATAAAGTAGGCAAATATCAAGGCATGTTCAGAATCCGCGCTTGCCTTCTTGATTTCATCCAGTGCATCTTTTCTTGTGGAGAATATCAATTCTATATAGCCGTCGGTATCACCTTTAGGTACCAGTTCTTCTGGGGCATCGAAAAGTTTATAATCGAAGAATCGTGGCGTACCTTTTTGGTAGAAGTGCGCTTTCACTGGCGAGATGCGATGGTTGAAGAACACGGTCAGTTCGTCAACGAAAGCGACTGGACGTGAAACCACCAGACCTGCGTCGTGAATCTCTGCTTCCAAGTCCACGTCCGTCCCTTCAAACAGCATCACTCGGTCTTTATAAGCGGCATAACGAATTATCTTCTTTTGCTCCAGTTTCTCAATGATGTGCTGGGCATCAGACATATTCATAGCCATCCTGGCATAATCGACCAGCGACTCTCTGGAAAGTCTGAAGCCTGCCACGCTGAAAAGATTCAGCAAACCAATAGCCTTAATGATATTGACTGCCTGAAGCATCTGCTCTGGTGTGTCCCAACTTTGCCCCTCCACTCGTTCGATGGACACCTGCATAGAACTCCAGTTCATAGAGTCGGCGTTGGCATCTTTCAAGTAGGAGTAGAAGGTATAGTAAATGTAGTCATAAACCTTCTGGAGATTGTATATCTGATTGTTTGCAGATTTATCGCGTGATGTATTCTCCTGTGAGGCCAGGAAAGTGAACAGAGAACGTTCATTCTGCCCGTATCGTTGTATAGCAGTCGTTATGGCATAAGCCGAGAACACGTCAAGCGGGTAGAGTTGCAAAGCGGTATCAATGGGGAAATCATTGGAAACATAGCCTGTGGCCTTGGCCAGTTCGTAAAGAGACTTAGCAGAGGCGGGCACCTCTGTCTTTCTGTCGGCCTGCATCTGCTTTGCGGCAAGGTGTAACAATTGCTCAATAGGCTCAACAAAGGTGACTTCCTTAAATCGCCCTTTTACCTTTTTCCACTCATTGACTTGTGCTTCGGTCAGTCCCTTGGCGTATGCACTGAAATTCTGGTGGAGGGTGGTCAGTAGCAGTATCTGGCGAGAAGGTACATTGACAAACTCGGCCAGTTTCTGGAGGAAATATAACTCCTTCTCTGGATTGTTTTTCGCTGCGTGTTCCAGCACTTTTCCGAATTCATCAATGACAATGAGCAGAAACTTTCCTTGCTTCTGACATTTGTTATAATATGATTTCAGTTCGTCAAATACACTGTTGGTGGTGTTCTCAACATTCAGACTGCGACGCAGAAGGGTGGAAAGTTCGTTATAATCACCAACAATATTCTTAATCTCTATATCGGACGACTTAAGCAATATTTTCGAGTCAATCAAGAAAGGTTTCCTCCCCTTTCTCTCCAAGTCAGTCTCCAAGGCTAACAGGAAACTTGACTTACCCGTTCCGTATGAGCCGATGATGGTAAAAGAATGGATGCCTGTCTGATAATCATTCACGATGGTGTGAATGGCTTTCTGTGCATTGGGTGTCACGATATATTGTGCACCTTCGGCAAAACCGTTTGCAATATTTGCAGATAAACTAAATGTGCGCATTGTAGTAATCATTTAACACCCGTTCTTTGTTTAAGTCATTTGTAAATTGCACTATGCGTATGCCGGCATTATCGTTATAAGATACATACTGAGAATAGTCTTTTGACAGCAGTTTCAGCATCTCAATGGTTTCAATATCTTGCATACAGAATGTGAGACCTATCTCGTCCTGAATGGTATCGTATGATAATGTGTTGTCGCCTTCGCGTTCTTTCAGCATCAGAAGAGCATATAAGAATATTTCCTTTTCTACTTTCCGCTTACCTTCTATGTTAAAATAATAGCCTTTTCCTTCTGCTGTCTGCCTAATCAGGTCAAGGTCAATCAGCATTGATGAGAAATCTTCATTCGATTGGGCCTTGCGAGGCAGGGCATAGTTCTGCATAAGCACTGCTATGTCTTTCCTTACCGTATTTTCATTGTACGTACTTTGTTTGTCGGCTTCTATCATTTCCAGTTTGACGTAAGTAGCAATTTGGTCACGGTCAAACTGTGTGTGTCCTTTCTGATAGCCGCAGAAAACCGTATGATAAAGTGTGGCAAACTGGTTGAATACAAGATGGAAGTGCAGCAGCCAAAGGGTTGCCATGTCTTCGATATATTTGTCTTTGCCATTTGCGTCATCAAAAAGATAATTGCCTAACCATGTAGGTTGGTCACCTTCGCAGAGACCAAAGACACGAAGCCAATAGCGGATAGACGCCACCATATTTTTGCCGACACCTAAATAGATGACTGCTTCTGGCCTGTTAAAATCCTTTCCTTGAACAACAAAATCGTACCCCTTCTTCAGCCAAAGTGTCTTGCAAGGGAATGATTCATGTCCAGAAAATGTATATCTTTGTTCCATTCTATTTTTCATTAAATCGTTTCTGAGAACCTCTTGTTGACTAATTCTCCCAATTCTACTTCAAGGAGTTTTGATATTTTGAGATATGTTTCCATCGGTGGCTGACAAGCATTAGTACACCACTTAGATACGGTCGTAGGTGCACAACCGAGTTGTTCGGCCAGCCACTTATTAGTTCTCTTTTTTTCTGCAAGCACCACTTTGATGCGATTGATGTCTTTGTCCATATTAGGATATATGAAATGTTGTGGGTACAAAGATAGTCATTTTTATCGAAACAGAAGCAAAATATCACGATTATTAACTTTAACACTCACTAAATTGCCTTTTTTCTCATTTATACTATCACAATTCACCTTTGGCTACGACGATTGTTGTCTTCAAGAACAATTGTCTTTGCAAAAGCAGAAACAAGGGCATACTTTATTATAAATGTGGTGCTTAGCCAACGAGAAAAAGCCCGTAGCTTTGCTTCGAAAAATTCCACACCTTCGGGTACATGTTTTCCACGCATTCGGGAAACAGGGCTCTTGCTTTATAAGCAGTATTTCAATTGCGGATCTTTTACCCATATAAAGAGAGGAAAATACTGCAGAATGAATATGTGGAACTATTCGATAGAGGTGCACCATTAATCCCGCATTAGTTTCCGCATTAGTTTCCTCACAATAAAGGCATACATAGTCATTGCTCATTCTCGGTGTTCTTCTCCTTGCATTCGATAGACAAAATTTCCGCATTGAAATCAAACGATAATGGTTGGTCACCAAAGGGTTGTGTTCCATGATAACATGTAAATCTAAAGAGGGGGTATCTGATATGCTATTTTGTTCTATCGTTTGCACAATCGGGAAGTCATCAGCCAGACATGTCAGCGACCCAACATAAAACATATTTCATCAACAGGAAAGAGCGCGATGAGATACGATATCATCATGGACTTGGCGAGGGCCTTTTCTACGACTACCTAACAACTTCGAAATTATTTCTTGCCTATGGGAAAAATGTTGGGCGAGCAATTCCATTTCTATTCAGGCCCGTCATCTACGCTAAGATTCTCGCCATAGATTGCTACTACAAATCATCAACCAGAATGCAGACCTTTGGGAAAAGTCACTCTTCGTCATTTTTCTTGTGCATTTAGAAATTCGTCGAAAAACGTTTTGGTGCGGGGTCTCGGGGTGTCCGGCGCAGTTCAATTCTTCCGTGGATGACCACCCTGTGACAACTATCCGAATATA
>ERZ809472.299-NODE-299-length-12690-cov-7.754333_pt1 | contig 12690 bp, 12 predicted proteins | sample MGYA00521274_ERZ809472 | MGnify/ENA primary metagenome ERZ809472 (study PRJEB31581, sample SAMEA3312791) | metagenome | study: EMG produced TPA metagenomics assembly of the PRJEB8939 data set (Metagenomic analyses of Rumen microbiomes reveals... | reverse complement strand
GCTAGTTGTCTCGCTACTTAGAAATAAGAAAAGCCCGAGAAGAAAATCCTCGGGCTAAACATCTATATCACCACTCTAACTGACTTTCAAATCCTGGAAAATAAACGTCCAGGTTCCTTGGGCTGTGGGGTTTTCTGCAACGGCAGAGATGCCAATACCAGAAAGGAACCCACCATCAAAGATAAGCGTTTTAGAGACTCGGTTATTATCAGTTCCACAATTGCAGTTCTTCATAATGATCTTGAACTGCGTAGGCTGACAAATGTTACCAAGTTCCGTAATCGCGTTCAGGGCCTCCACTGTGGGACCAAAGACGTTGCTCAGGGTTCCACTTCCTTGAGGACGGGAATCTACGGCGTAATAGTTCGTAGAACCAATCTCAAAGACCAGTCTGGGAGCTCTCTGAATCTGGAACTGAAGCTGCTGGGCAACCAGTCCCTGAAACTTATCTTTCCCATCATGCATCAGAGAAAATCCGATGCAACTATCTTTTACACTATTCTTCCAAGTGTAAGTATTATCGCTAAAAATGCTTTTTCCGTCTGCCATCGTTATTATCCTCTTGCTGCTGCGGTAACAAAGACTTCAATATTATTAACCGGGAACGGCAACACAACCGTAACGTTGACTTCAACCCGGTCAGCCAACAGAGCATGTTGCTGAACAGTCAGGTTGTCAAAGCTGCGGATATAATCCGACGAGATCAACGACAGCAACAGGGTCTGAATAGCAGAGTACATTTCCTCAATAACCTTATCAGTAACTCTGGAACGTCCAATGTATTCCTGAAGCAAGCTGTGGATACGCTTACAAATGTAATCGTAATCACGAGTAATTGCTTCTTCCTGAGTAAAGACCGTTGCCATATCCGTTGTCAAAGCATGTCGAATATAAGCAGTGCCGTTAGCGTCTTCCAGTACGATAAGAACGCCGTGAGAAGCCAACTTATTCAACTGGGATTCTGTCCAGTAAGGCTTAGCTGCGGAGTAATCATCAAAGCCAACGACTTCAACGCGGGTCATGCCTTGGTTAGCGTTAATGCCAGATTTGAGTCCAGCAACCGCCGACGCCAGGAAGTATCCCGGAAGAACCTGACCAGCTTCACCAACCTTATCCGGAGCAACAACCACAACACGACGATTACCAAAGGAAGCTGCAAGCTCTCCGTAGTAATCCGCCTGTTCATCCTTGGTCATATTGTGCCAGATTTCAATCTTGACTGAAGCATCAATATTAGCTGAAGGACCACCAATGATACGCAAGGTTTCATTAGTGAAGACGTTATCAATGGTGTATTCGTTGTAGGTGTCTTCTCCGGTAATAACTCGGAGTTTATCACCTGCAGTTACGCCATAGTCCATCAAAGGAGCATTATCATTATCAATGGTAACAATGGTGTACTCTTCAACGGAGTCTGCCGGGTTCGGATCACTGAATCGGGCAGTAACGATACCACCGTCTTCACTGGTCTTGTTCAAGGAGTATTCACTCTGACCAACCAACATCCTGGTCGTCTGGAGCTGGATATTGAAAACACCTGTCTTCCATCGGCACTGTTCAGCTCCGGATTCCGTTTCAACTACGGTAGCCGCCTGATTCAGAATAGAAGTCTTCTGAGTCAGCGGAACCAAGGAGTACAGGTCTTCAGAGCCTTCAACGAGAGCAAAGGCATCCGCCCAAGATGATTCGTCTTCGGGATTCTGAACCGCCGTGTAAGCTACGGAAACGCCATTACTGTTAGCCAAAGCTTTATAGACAGCGTACTTCAGTGGGTTAGCCGGGTCAAGCTGACCTGCCATGAGATCCTGAACGTCGGTAACGCTGTCAGCATAGCGGATTTCACCTACAGCTGAGGGAACCCATTCACGGTATTCCATGAACAGTTTACCTTGGAACAGAGGTTTCGGTTCGGAGAATTCCACATCCGTAACCAGAATTGTTCCGAAAACGGTAAACTGGGGGCCTTCAAGAGCGTCCAGATTCAGTTCATAGGCATCCGCGTCCAGAACGATGTTGTCCTTCTTGAGCAGCTTGAGATCCAGAGCAATCGGACTCGTTGCATCAGTGGTTCTCATGTCTGTAGGAATATCATTCTGAAGAACGATACCGTTGACTGCGGTGTAATCCTTGGCAGTAACCGGGAAGGTAAATACCTGACCAGTTGCGACGTCAGCGCTCAAAGCAAAGCTGAGACCCTGACCGCCAATAGCCTGAGCAGTTGTATCCTTGACGGGAACATTAGCAACGTAATCCAGACCCAGAGCAGTACGAACAGTGATCAACGGACAATCGTCTGTATCGCCAATTTCACCACCTCGTACAACTTCAACAACGTAAGTGTCGTTGGCTTTACCGGTATAGGTTCCGGAAACAGTCAAAGTCGGACGAGTGTAAGCAAAAGAATTGGTGTAGGTAAAGGTGTCATTCGCAGTCAGATTGTCAAAGTTTGACAAAGTAGCTGAGAGACCAAAACCAAGATCAATAGCTTCACTAGCCGTACCACTTGCAACCTTGAAGATTTCAAGACTGTCGGCGCTGAAGCCGGTATTGGAGGTAATTTTAACCTTAACCGATGAGGCGCAGTTGACTGTACTGGAAATGCTGAGAACCTTAATGGTGTACGTCGGAGTAGGAACTCCAGACAGTAGAACATTATAAGTTCCAGAAACTGTCAATTCCGGACCGGCTGTGGTTACAGTCGTTGTGTTGGTAATTGTCGGTTCCGCTGCAGCTGAAGTAGTTGCAGGACCAGCCGTGGTAACTGTTCCAAAGGAGGACGGTTCTGTATCCTGAGACAGACCAATGATCTTGCTCAGAAAAGTTCTGTTCTCACAAGGATCAGCAGAAGTACCGGAGCCATTATAGGAGCGAATCCAGGCATAATCCCCAATCTTGACATCTCGGTCCAGAGCGGAGTTTCTGATGTACTGCCCATAAGTGGCAAAGTTAAAGTTTTCTGCGATAACTACATTAGTCTTAGTAGGATCGCTATAAATCGTAGGTGTGGCATCACTGGCTTGTCCAGTCTGATCATCACTTTCATAGTAGGCGATCAAAGCGTCATCAGCGTACAACTTGGTCGAGTCAGCGTCAATAAGACTACCAACTGTCTTGCCAACTTCACTGAACCGCTTAGTGATCTCACTACCCGCAGTGTAATCTCCTACAGCGATCTCTGCCTTCTCATCAGCATCAGAGTAGCGGTGAAGGACGGCATTGGGGCCGACGATCATTGCTCTCAACGTGGAGTCTTCAGAGTCGTTAGACTGGGCGAATTCCTGGTGAATTATAACCTGAGGTTTGATATAAGTCATTTTTCCAGAAAAATATTATAAAGTAATAAAATCAATCTTCTTAAGAAGCGGCGCCGCCTCTTTAAGAGACCACGATTCGTCAAACGTCGCTGTGCAGCTTAGCGTGGAAGTAAAGCAGTCAAAGGTGTCATCATGAGCCGGAGCTTGCATTTCAATCACTTCTAACCTCTTCCAGCAAAGACTGCGCTTAATCGGCGCTTGTAGGTAATGCAGAAAGCGTCTAACCTCCTCAATAAGAGCAAGAGATTCTGTATATTGCTCACTAAGAGCGAAAACAGAAAAGCCCATTATATGTCGCCCATAAAACGTTTCTGTTGCATTTCGGTCATTGTAATGGATAGAGTTATCAAACGCAAAATCCTGTTGGAACTTGGATCCTGCATATTTTATATAGATACAAGGCTTTTGACCTTGAGCGGATGTATCATAGAATCCAACCCCGTTAACGTTAATAGGATGCGCTTTAAGAATCTCCTTTACACTATCCCTATACAAGCAGTCCGGATTGTTAATGTAGGAGTCCAACCACTTCCTGATGTACGCAATGGATTCAATAGGATCATTACGAATCTCATAGCGATCTGCAGGTGTCTGGCACTTTAGAGGGGTAAATCGGTCTTCCGGCTGAGTATCCCACGGAAATACATAACTATCAAGATCGGAAGGATTCTCAATATTAGTTGGGTTGGGATCCCTGCAGGGCTGATTGTTGCTCGTTGGTTGGGTACTCATCGTGTCTTAGGGGTAATTTATTAAAGATAAATTTCGAGGATTCTTCTTCGGTTCTGAAAAGTGGATGACTTTGTTTCTTATCAAACTTGTCTACAAAAGGGTGTTCTTTCTTGGATTTATCCGACTCTTTAGACTTATTAGATTTCTCTTCACTCATGGTAAACATTGGCTGTTATCCGCCGATTTATATATTAAACGGGGTCAGATAATCCACATTCAGCTTATTCTCTTTCTCAACATAAGCCTCATGATCCTCTTCGGTGTAGGCCTCATTATTGGGGTCTGTCAGCTCTTCCTCAGTAACTTCAATCGTAACTCGGTCTGTACCGTAAGCGCCTTCTTTCTCAAAAGTTATAAGGTACTTACCCAAATCAGCCATATATGATGATTCCCACCTGCCGTCAGCATTAGTGGTAGTGCTGAAGACGAACTCAGGATCTGCCCCCTCTGTGAGCTTTGAAATGGTTATTGTAGCTCCAACGACTGGTTGCCCGTCTTTGGTAATGTAGCGAAGATCGTCTTCTGTAGGATAGTTATGGTCTATTGTTTTAACTCCGCAGCCAGCAGATTCAAGAGTAGGCTCTGAAACGTAGTTATCGTGTCCAATAGGAATATGGTAAACAATGTCCGAAGCAGCCATCAGCTCCATGTCAATCATTCTCACTAATGGAACGCGACGAATCTGAGCAATAACCTTAGAACCTGAAACCTTGAACCGCTGAGCTGTAGACAAGTCAACCCAGATGTCGCCATTACGGATTTCAGGGATGCCTGTAGCTCTGGCTTGATACCGGTCTACAGACATATTTATGGAGGCTACATTATCGCTATAATGGATTTCATTTAGTTGACTGGGGCTAACTTGCCATGCCTGGAACTGGAACGGCTTGTGATAGCCTCCCAGATACCCTGTACCGAAGCAATGAGGGCAGTGGGAGTTTACAATACCGTCATCGTATGTTCCTGCTGTACAGTAAGGACAACGTTGACCTTCTCGTTTAACCTGAAGGAGTACGCCGGGAACAGCTGTTCTCCGGAAGTAAAGAGCTTCCTTGGAAAGTATTTCATTGGCGAGCTTCCACTCCTCACGATGTAGCTGACCAAAACAGCCTTCGGGTTTAGAGACGTATTGTCCTCTGGGAGTAGTGAGTACAATACGGTAAAAGCAATCCAAAATAAATCCTGAACGGACGCTATCAGGATCAACAATCGCAATAACGTCCTGTTCAGGCTGTCCAATATTTTCCCATTCGTCGTCCGGGTTCGCAGTTCTACACCGCTGAAGTTGATAAGTATGAGGGAGCTGATCTCTAAAATTAGGATGCAGGTCCCAAGTTACTAAAGTTGAACCGGGATAGGCTGGGTAAACCAACAGACGTTGTATAGGATATTCAGACATACGTGTAATATAAAGTACTTAAACAGTTTTTACAAAAGAAAGGATTTGTTATGGCAAAAAAGATTTATCCAAATTGGACTATTGAAGAATTCATTAAATCTGGTCGCAGACTGGAACATGTTTCCACAGGATTATGGAGTTGTGTTGCCACTGCAATTGGAGAGGACAATCCTTGGTTCTGCCCTGCTATGTTCGAGCAGATGTGTGTAATGGACGATGACCTTGAACGGTTATTCAAAACCTACAATGGGACGGATCGACAGAAGGAACGCATCCAGAAACACATCAAGGAAGTGATTCTTCGGAAGTATCTGCAACTTGTAGCGGCAAAGTGTTATAAGTTGATTCCTCAAATGGTTGATTACTTTGAGGTCCTGTATAACACCGGTGAGTGGAAAGCAGACAAGGAAAAGTTCAAGACTGAATCCTATGCAGGTATAGAACCTGCGTCAGTCAGAACGGACAAGTTCATTGTTTGATATTATTTTAATTGGTGTATACTTTTAGTATGAAACCAATTAAAAAAACTGACACTTATAACCCGCCAACGGAATATGATACTTCTAAAGTATTCATAATTCGTATTGAACAGGGCAGACAACCAGGGAAACCAGGAGTATTTTACAACATCGTGTTTAGAGGTAAACCTGAATACTTAGCAGACGATGATCTGCTTATGGAACAGGCTAATGTACATCTAAGACACGAGAACTTAACCGGGTTTACTCCTGTATGGCCTTGGAATCCTGTAGTAGATCTAGGAGATATGTCCGAGAGAACTTGCACATTTAGACAGATTACGTTATAGTAATCGTTGAAAGTATGCATAAAAATCTCCTTTGGGTGGTATAAAGACCTTGCGTTTTTATACCGCTTATTTTTCTGCTATATTATCTGATTATGGCTAACAATATATTTCAAGACCCTGAAACTCTTACGACTACAGTAATTATCTTCTTGATTGATCGGTATACAGCAGAAGTGCTTACCTGGGATCTGGAGACTATATCGCTTGAAGTTAAGGACGACTTCAAAACGGATATTAACCCAGCAGTGTTGGATAAGATTGCTGTAGGTCAATTATTGCTTACAACCAATATGTTTCATACCTCATTGCCCGACTTTATTAATTTCTGCAATGTGATGAACAATGAAACAGGATTAAAGTATACGTGGAGTCCTGCTGATTCCTACGAGATGACCTGGGCTGTAGCGGAAGAAAAGCTGTTAGTAAATGAAGATGATAATTTTACAGCGGATATACAAGCATACATAACTACAGTACTTCGTGATGACGGTATAGTTTCGCCCCCAGATTCTCTGGCGTTCATATCTACGAATAATCTGGCAGGGCCTCAGATCTCGAAAATAGCAGAAGATCCAGTACTGTATCAAGCAAGCTATGAAGAAGCCATTATTAATTCCGACAGTTTACAACAGTATTTGGATATTCAATTTGATAAGCTGAAGGATCAGCTTAGCAGACTAACGTTAAAGAACGGAGACTTGAGTAAGATACTGTAATCTCCATTGGTATAGGATTTTATAGCCCACAGTTTATACTGTGGGTTTGTTTTTTATGGAGGCAAAAATGAGTGTAACCTTTAAGCACAATATTTTAACCAGAGTAAAGGCAGAACTTTCACTGTTCTTTATTGAAACCTTTGAGTTAAAAGAATTAAGAGAGGATGTGGAAGACTTATGTAAATTATTAAAAAAGTCGTTATTCTTCTACACCCCAGAGCAAGGAGGAAGGCTGATATGCAAACTATATAAAGGCAAGAATGAAGTAAACAAGATAGAAAACTTCAATAGAAATAGAAAGAATCTGGAATGTCCTTTAGAGGAACTTCTTACTCGCTTAAACAATGAACCTCCTCTAAAGGATATTTCTAATACGTCTATTCCTCTCAATAGCATTATTATAGCTTCTGGGATTTCCTTAGACCAGCCACAGCTATCTCAGTCAGTTATTGAAGGAGTCGCCTGTGGTAAGTATACTCAGAATAAGCTGACTTTTATTTGCGCTGGCCCCTTACTGGAAGTTCCCGAGGAACTAAATCGATATGCTACTATACTGAAATACGACCTGCCCACCGCTGAAGAAATCCTGGAGGCGCTCTACATGGAGATGTCCAAGCTAAAGGATGGTATGGACGCTAAAGCTCAAAAGAAAGGGGAGAAGGCGCCAGAAGATCGATGGTTTCTGGATGAGAGTAAACTTCGGGAGATTTCCGAACAACTTATAGGAATGACTATTCTAGAAGCCAAGAATACCTTTAAGCTTTCCGTAGTAAGTTTTCCTGGGGACACAGATCTACATAGAGTAATGCCACTGGTTAAGGAACAGAAAATGGAGATCATCAGGAAGTCTCACTCTTGCTCCATTGTCCCTGACGAGGATTTGCCTTATAGAGAAGATCTGGGTGGCTTTGACAGGCTTATTGACTTCGTTAAGGTTAGAGCGTCAGCTTTCACGCCAGAGGCTGTAAAACAGCATATAGACCCTCCCAGAGGTATTATATTGTTTGGTCTTCCAGGAACAGGAAAGTCTATGGCTGCACGAACTATTGGGAGATTGCTTAACCTCCCAGTAATCATGATGGATATTAACTCCATCTTCAACAGCTACATAGGGGTTTCTGAAACTCGTATGAAGCAGGAGCTTGCCCGTGTAGACGCTTTGGATGGCTGTGTACTGATTCTTAATGAGGCTGATAAGGTGTTCCCTACCGAACATTCAGATACAGAAGACGGAGGAGTTGCCAAGCGTGTATTCGGAGTGTTGTTGAATTGGCTTCAGGAACATAAGTCCAAGACGGTTACTATAGCCACCATGAACAATGCCGAAGGGATTCCGCCAGAGTTTCTTAGAGCTGGACGGTTTGACGCTATCTTCTTCTCTGGACTTCCTACAGCGAAGGAAAGACAGGAGATTCTTCAAGCTCACTTCAGGAAAAGAAATTCCAGAGTAATTCTGAATGATGAAGATTGGATTGAGATTTTAGCCAAGACAGAACATTTTGTAGGATCTGAACTTGAGATGATTGTTATTGATTCTCGTTATATCTCTTTTACTAATAGAGGGACAAGCGTTCCCACAAAGGAGGAGATATTGCAGGTAATAAGTCAGAGAAAGCCCCTGTACGAATTTCAGAAAGCCAAGATGGATAAGTTGTTGGAAGGTTACTCAGAGAAGGCGTTGCCTACTGGGTATTAAAAAGACCGTCCATGAGGGGTGGACGGTCTCGATACAGGGCAAACCTGTATCCCAGGGGAGAGAGAAAGGAGGATTTTAGCTCCAATCCGGAAACAACGTTTTAGCCAAGGAGTAACCGGCAGTTTTAACTTTGCCGATGGAATTAACTCCTTGAGAGTCCAGGACATCACAAAGGGCTTCAACGTCGAATCTCGGAATGGTGGACAGAATTTCTGCAGCCGCTTCTTTATCAAAGAAGTCTCCCATAAAGATTGCAGAGGTGATGTCAGATCCAAGAATTTCCTCATATTTGTCTTTGCTAACTTCAGCCAGTTTACTGAGCTGATAAACCTTGCCATTTTGTAGCTGTACAGTGGCAGCGTCGGCTTCCTTTATAGTAGACACTGGAAGGGCAAAGACTACCTCTTCCGGAAGAGGCATGTCGCCGTTTTCTCGGTACCACATCAACCCGGCCATCTTGTCAAAGTCATCGATGGCACAGGCGACTTTCATCCAAATCCTGTCAAAAGGTGAAAACTTTTGTTCGGAAAGCCGATCCGCCAGACTGTTTAGCTCGTCAGCGTATTCAGCATTTTTAGACATTGTGGCACGAACTTTCATGAGGCTGATAACCTCTTTAGGTTCATTTACACCGTATCCTGCAGTTTGTTCCAGGGATTCCTTTTCAGGGAAGTTAATGTTAAACACTTCCGCTTGTTTAAGGATTCTGGAGGCCATCTCAGCTCGTTGAGACAGAGGAAGTTTATTCTTCTGGTTGACGAGCCATGAAGCAGCTTTACAGATAGACTCAACGTTCCCAATAGAGCCGCCTTTGTCAGACAGCTTGGGAGACGTATCAGTCGGAGCCTGTTCAGCTTGCTTATACATGTCAATGGTTTCCTGCAGAAGACGGGCATAATCGTCTTCCATGCCATAATACCTGGCGAACTTTTCAAAATTATTAAGTAATTTATGATGTTCAGCTTCTGGAATATTATCGTAATCCTTCAAGAAGTAACCCATAGACACCCATGTCGCTGCTTTTGTATGACATGGGTACCTATGATAGGCTGGATCCGCAAACGCTTGTGCAGGTAGTTGATCCAGTACTTCGGGATCAAGACTTTCCAGTTCGGCCTGCTTAACATATTCAGGCATGGAATACGACTCATTAAGAGCGTGTAAACCGAGTTTAAAACTATCAGTTTCTGGAGTAATCATAGTTATTTTTATAAGGTTAAATTTTTAATTCAATGTATCAAAATTCAAAATGGTTTACAAACCATATAAGTTACTCTAAATGGCTGAAGCTGCCTTTTAGGCCTGCTGCACGAGAATACTTTCCATTATTCTTCAAGAAGCAAACGGGTTTGGAGTTAGCTCCAGGGTGGAAAGATCCGCCCATCAACAGTGTTACTCAAACCTATATCAACAAAATGGAAAGTATCGGATTTAAACCACACCGGATTGTTGAAGATAAGTGTGTGTTGACAGGCATATCTCTGCCACTGCTTACAGACCGTCGCAGCCTGGGAGGCTTTCTGGCGATCTACAAGCCCCGTAGAAGCCAAGAGTTTATCGGGTGGGTCAAATATACCCACCCGGAGCTAGTCGGCCCAGAAACGCCCCTTATCGCGATTTCTGGGGTATTCCGTAGTAAGCCTGACGGATTGCTGGTTGACAACCTGAAGGATTACTTCAAATTAATCAACTGGATTTACTGTCAGGAGAGGACGTATGCCATACCTAAATTCAAAAAGGATAAAAAGAAATGTTTACCTTTAATCATTTACGTAGACCAGGGAGAAAGCGGTGTTGTTGAAAAGCTGCGGCTAATGCAAATGCACTTTGCAAAACTTACGGATTTCTCAGGCAGGTTCGTAGAGGAGATTAAAACCAAAATGAAAAGTAAAGATAAGCCATTCTGTACAGATGTACTTCAATACTTTGACGAGAATCCTCTCCCCTACTGTTATAACCGGATTCAATATGAGGACGCTATGACGAACCTTAAAAGTTCATTTCTCCGTAAAACTCCTCTTGAATGTTTGGAGAAGGTTGATTGATGCTAAAGTTTGGCCAGGTTCCGGTAATCTCCCACAGAGCGCACAAGCCCATGTTAACCGCATGGGCAAAGTCATCTGATTTACTTGCCTGCTTACGAATGATGTAATTCTCAGAACCAGTAACCGATGAAATAACCTTTTCTTCTGTCAAGGCAAGGAAGTCATCTAACAGGGAGGTGCTAATACCGGCGAGGTTCTTTGCGAGTGCGCCGCCATCATAGTTAAAGAAACGAAGGTAGCCGATCTTGATACAATGGATGATATACTGAAGTGAACGGGTCTTATCCAGTGTCCAGTGTTCACGTCTATGAGTTTCTGACGCTGGAACTCGAACAAGCAGGTTTGTCTTGCGGGGACCTACGTATTCAATTGGGATGGTGGAGTTGTACTTGAAACCTGAGTGAATCAGAATAGTTTCACGTACAGCTCCAGCTCCGGTGTAGTCGTGAACAAAGATAGTGGGGTTAAACAGACGAGCCCATTTAAGACAGTCTTGAGCCTCCGCTTCATGTTCAATACCCCCAGCAAATCTCTTACCCCAGAGAACGTCAGCGTGTCCATCGTGAGCCAGACCTATCAGGGCGAGTACGGTATAGGAAACTGAATCAACTCCTCCACCAGCCCAGTCTGCGGCTAATGCAGTGGCAATGTAGCGATTCTGGAGCCGTTTAAGGATTTCTGGAGACGGACTGACTGGATTGTTCTCAATACCCAGATTACAAGCGGACATCAATTCTGCCTGTGTTAATAGAGTCTGGCCAATATCGTATGGTTCTCCAAGAACCTCGTTGTAATAACGAGCTTTTGGCCAGTTATTACGTTTATCCAGTAAAGCTTTCCAAGTGTCAGGATACGCATAGTGATGTGGCAATAAAATCTGTGGAATATGGTATCCACTGAAATCCATACGTCTATCGGGATAACGGTGAACGTATCTACCAGTACGTGGATTAATTGGTTTCTTGCACTTATGGCATACAACTCCTGGAGACTCTTCAGAAATATCCTCTCTCCATTCGCCAATCATTTCTTCCAGATGGTAATCCAGAGAAGGTATGTTGTACTCGTTGCAGTGAGGACACTTAATCCACCATTCAGCTTGAGACGACTGTTTCCACGCTACGGTTAGTGTATTGTCCATTGTCTTTGGAGTTCCGGTGTAATACCGCATGTTCCAGTTACTATGAGATAAAGTAGACTCAATAACAGGAAGGTTGGAGACGTTAAAATCTTGAAGTTCGTCGAAGTAGCAAACGTCAGCCGTAATACCACGAATTCTGTCAGCCGAATCTGACGCAAATGAGAACTGAATTCTGGAAGTGTTAAGGAATTCCTTGTGGTCAATGTTTTGCTTGCAGGTTCCAGTAATCAGACGTTTACACGGTGAAGTAGAAATTAGAGCCTTTACGTAGTTTACACTGAATCGTTTCATCTGTTCACCCAGAGGAGTAACATACAAACTCTGGAAACCAGGAATGCAAGCAGAAGTAGTGTAAAGTAAACCTCCACAGCAAACAGATTTTCCAACCTGACGTCCAGCCATAACCATTGTGCTTCTGGGTCTGTCAATGTTGAACAAAGGAGAAAACACAAAGTGATCCTTTAGAGTCAGTGGTTCTCGTTTAAACGACAGCAGTAAAGGAAGCAGTGGTTCAATGGTTCTCAGGGGAAGGTACTTGTACAACTGATGCAGGAAATCGAAGTAATCGTAGTAAGTAAGCTTACGACCTCCCATTTCATCAGTAGAAAGGTAATTGAATAAATCTTGTACTTCAGGAATAAATATTGACATAGTAATCTTACTTTACTGGAACTCTGAAGAAAGTAAAAATCATCGGCTGTTATCAGCGGATTTCAGTAAGTGATAGAAATCATCAGGAAACAAGTAAGTTAGAGATAATTAAGAAGTAGCTTATTAGTTATCTTTAGGTATTACTAGCAGATCGGAAGAGCGTCGTGTAGGGAAAGAGTGTAGATCTC
>ERZ809472.298-NODE-298-length-12714-cov-10.926534_pt1 | contig 12714 bp, 7 predicted proteins | sample MGYA00521274_ERZ809472 | MGnify/ENA primary metagenome ERZ809472 (study PRJEB31581, sample SAMEA3312791) | metagenome | study: EMG produced TPA metagenomics assembly of the PRJEB8939 data set (Metagenomic analyses of Rumen microbiomes reveals... | reverse complement strand
ACTTCGAGAACGACGGCCAGGGCCGCTGGGACAGGTTGGCCGCTTCGGCTGGGGCACTGCTCTCACAGCCGGCACTGGCATCAACCCTCAATGCACTGATCGGAGTCATCAACATGGGCAAGGCGAGAAATAATAATAATAATAACAATAATAATCATAACAATAATAATAATAATAATAATGCAAAAGTAGCGCGAATAAATTTCTGGGGACAGGAGTGGTCGTTCAGCATCAAGCCTGTGGCAGAATACAGCAGCATAGGCACCTACGGCTCGCAGAACAACTACAGCCGCAAGGAGTCTTTCAACCTTGTGATGGATAGCAAGAGCCACCTTAGCGTGGATGTATTCCGGGTCTTTACCGAGGCTACCGACACCACGACAACCAAGAGCACGAACTGGCTTGACGTCTATCACAACGCCAATTTCAATGAGTGGTTGGACATAGTGAAGGACCACGTCAAGGACGGTGTCTCCTACGAGGGCATCACCTACAGTAAGTCCATCTATCCCCGCAGCTTCATCTACCGCACACGCGGCGGCGCCACTGCCAACCCATGGGAAAACGCACGCTACACGATAGCCTACCATCCGGGCACGCTGCTCGACGAGCGCACCAAGAAGATTGAGAACCCGAAAATCACCGCCGACCGACAGAGCGTCAGCGGCGTGCCCTACGGCGAGACGGCACGATTCACCATCTACCTGACCAACGACAGCGAGGACCCGGAGGCTGGCGGCAGAAGCCTCACAACCTACAACCTCTACGTCGATGACAGTTCCAACCCCTACGGCGCGAAAATCACCTGCGACGGCAAGCCGCTCGACACCAGCGGACGAAGCGTCATTCTGATGCCCGGCGAGGTGATGACCAAGGTCATAGAGGTGACGGGAGGCAACAGCTTCGACCTCGAAGGACTGACCATCGGCATCGCCTCCGAACAGGACTGGCGGCAAATCTACGACGAGCTGACACTTGACGTACACTACCTGCACCAGGCCGGACCCGTGAACATCTCGCTGCCAGGCGACAAGTGGGTGATGAACACCTACGCACAGTATGACAATGACCGGGGATGGTACATGCCCGTCATCATCGACGGATTCGACCGTCACCAGCACAACTTCGACCACATAGAGTTCCAGTACAAGGAGACGCTGCGCGGCGATGACGCCTGGACCAACCTCTGCTCCTACTATGCCGACGAGGAGCTGATGAAGGCGGCCAGCGGCGAGCGCAAGATGATACCCGAGAACGGCAACATAGAAGCACACTTCTACGGCGAAGGCACGGTGATGGAGAAGGCATACGACCTGCGGGCTGTGCTCTACTGTAGGAACGGCAACTCGTTCCTCACCACCTCGTCGCCCATCGTCAGCGGCGTGAAGGACACCCGCCGACCGCAGCTCTTCGGCACACCCGAGCCGAAGGACGGCATACTGCGACTGGGCGACAACATCATCTTCAACTTCTCGGAGGACATAGAGTATAACTACCTGAACGCCATCACCAACTTCGAGGTGAAGGGCGAGGTGAACAACGACAACGTGACGGACGCCGTGAGCCTACAGTTCACCGGCAACGGCAGCGTGGAGAGCGAGGCACAGCGCAACTTCAGCGGCAAGGACCTGACCATCGACCTGATGGTGCGCCCCGACAAGACGGGCCGCGACATGCCCCTCTTCTCGCACGGCACCAACGGCAAGCGTCTGCAACTGTGGCTCACTGCGGACTACCACCTGAAAGCCATCATCGATGACCAGACCTTCGAATCCACCGACACCATCGTCAAGAGCGGATTTACGCAGGTAGCCATGGTCATTGACCATTCAACATTGAACATTGACCATTCCCCTGCGGATGAAAATAATGGTCAATCGTCAATGGTCAATGGTCAATCGTCAATGGTCAATGGTCAATCGTCAATGGTCAATGGTCAATTAACCTTCTACAACGGCGGCAAGCAGCTCGGCTCCTTTAAGATGACCGAACCCTACAACGGCACGGGCCGCCTCATCTTCGGACGCACCAACGAGACCGACCGCTCGAAGAGCCAGTACTACGAGGGCCGCATGATGGAGGCCCGCCTGTGGTACCGAGCCATGACGGGCGGACAGGTGGGCACCACCTACGGCAGCCGACGGTTGACGGGCTACGAGATGGGACTTGTCGATTACTACCCGATGAACGAGGGCACGGGCGACTATGCCCTCGACAAGACGCAGGGGGCCAACGCCCAGCTGATGGGCGCCTCGTGGGCCATGCCGCGAGGATGGTCGCTGAGCTTGGACAACGGCGGCGTGGCGCTGACGCAGCAGGCACTGGCCCGCACGGCGGAGCAGGACTACACCATGATGTTCTGGTTCAAGACCGCTGACGCGGACGGTACGCTCGTGAGCAACGGCAGCGGGGAGAAAAACGAGGCCGGCGCTGAGAACCACTTCTGGCTCGGCTTCGACGACGGAACGCTGGCCTTCCGCTCCAACGGCATGACCGTGGAGGCGGGCAGCGGCTACAACGACGACCAGTGGCACCACTACGCCATGACCGTGAACCGCGCACGCGGCGTGGCCAACATCTACGTGGACCAGGCACTGAAGGCCACCTTCTCGCCCGACTCACTCGGCGGCATCAGCGGCGGCACGCCCGTCATCGGCGGTTACGTGCCCGGCGTGACGGACAACACCGCCATTGCGTCTGCCCGCGCAGCACTCGCCGAGCCAATGGCCGCTACGGGCAACACCGTGGACCTCTCGACGCTCACCTCGAACTATGAGGCAAAGGACGGTGACGTGCTCACCGGCACGCTCGGCAAGGACGTGAAGATCAGCGTTGCCAACGGAGCCACCGTGACGCTCAACGATGTCACCATCAACGGCACTTCCAACAATGCCTACTGGTGGGCGGGCGTCACCTGTCCGGGCGATGCCACCATCATCCTTGAAGGCACGAACTCTGTGAAGGGATTCAATAAAGAATATCCCGGCATCCACGTCGAAGTGGGCAAGACGCTGACCATCAAGGGCGACGGCTCCCTCAACGCTTCAAGCAACGGTTACGCTACTGGCATCGGCGGTGGATGGAACCTAGCCTGCGGCAACATCATCATAGAGAGCGGCACCATTATCGCTACGGGCGGTTATGGTTCAGCTGGCATCGGCAGCGGTCCCAGATCGTGTGGCAACATTACCATCACGGGCGGCAACATCACAGCAACAGGCGGTAAAAACGCTGCTGGCATCGGCAACGCATACAGCGACACAAACGGCGTATATGGGTCATGCGGCAAAATCACCATCACGGGCGGTACTATCACCGCCACAGGTGGAGAATATGGGGCAGGCATCGGCGGGCATGCAGGCTCATGTGGCGAAATCACCATATCGGGTGGCACCATCACCGCAACAGGTGGTAACTGTGCGGCTGGCATTGGCAGTTATAGAGGTTCGTGTGGCGACATAACCATCACCGACGGCGTGTACCAATTGACCGCCATCAAGGGTGCATCTGCCATCAACAGCATCGGCGTGGGGCTCAACAATTCCGTCGGCACCGTCACCATCGGCGGTACTGTAGGCGTCATCAGCGAAAGTCCCTACACCTACGCCCCACGTGCTGTGACGGACGTGTCGCTCAACAAGACCACTACCACGCTACCTATAGGCAGCACCGAGAAGCTGACAGCAACTTTAACTCCGAGTAACGCCAGAAATATGAATGTGACGTGGACGACGAGCAATGCCAACGTGGCAACTGTGACAGACGGCACGGTGACAGCCGTAGCACCCGGCACCGCCACCATCACCGTGACCACCACCGACGGCGCGAAGACGGCCACCTGCGAAGTGACCGTCATACAACCCACCACGGGCGTGACGCTCAACAAGGTCAACACCACGCTGAACGTGGGCAGCAGCGAGACGCTGACAGCAAATGTCATCCCCGAAAACGCCTCGGACAAGAGCGTGACGTGGACAACGAGCAATGCCAACGTGGCAACTGTGACAGACGGCACGGTGACCGCCGTAGCACCCGGCACCGCCACCATCACCGTGACTACCGTAGACGGAGGGTATACCGCCACCTGCACGGTCACCGTCATACGACTCACCACGGGCGTATCGCTCAACAAGGTCAACACCACGCTTGTCGTGGGCAGCACGGAGACGCTGACGGCAACCGTCTATCCGCCCAACGCCACAGACAAGAGCGTGACGTGGACGACGAGCAACGCCGCCGTGGCTACTGTGGCTGACGGCACGGTGACCGGCGTGGCTCCCGGCATTGCCACCATCACCGCCACCTCCTCCAACGGTCAGACCGCCACCTGCGAAGTGACCGTCATACAGCTCGTGACAGGCGTATCGCTCAACAAGACAAGTATGACAATGACGATGGGCAGCACGGAGACACTGACGGCGACCATCGCCCCCGCCAACGCCTCGGACAAGAGCGTGACGTGGACGACGAGTAATGCCAACGTGGCCATGGTGGCTGACGGCGTAGTGACCGCCGTGGCACCCGGCACCGCCACCATCACAGTGACCACCAATGACGGCGCAAAGACCGCCACTTGCACAGTGACCGTCACCGTCGACGGCCTCATCAGCGACATGACGGGCAACATCGACGAACTCTGCATGTTCCAGCAGGCACTGCCGCTGACGCTCATCAAGGCCTACGCCACGAAGAGCCCGCAGGGCGACGAGGCCGGGCTGCTGACCTACCTCGCCTTCGACCGTCAGGAGCGGCAGAAGGACAACGACATCGAGACGGTGGCCTATACGTGGAGCAAGAAGATATACCTTGACGACAGGGGCGAGGTGCGCTACGAACTGGATCCCGTGACGAAGCAGGCCACCACGACGCCGGTGCGCGACTACCTGTTCGTCGCTGCGCAGGACGAGATGCTACGCCACATCACCAACGAGACGGCAGCACCCGTGGTGCCCTACGAGGAGCTGACGAACCTGAAGTTCAGCTTCGCCGGCAAGGACAACCAGGTGCTGGTGGAACTCGACGAACTGGCCTCGCGCATCAACCGCAGGAACATCTACGTGACGCTGCGCGACGTGGAGGACAAGAACGGCAACGCGATGGTGTCGCCGCAGACGGCATGCTACTACGTGACCAACAGCAGCCTGCGCTGGCAGAACGAGCGCCAGACCTGTTTGGCCAGCTACGGCTATGAGGACTATATCTACTTCGACATCATCAACAACAGCGCGACGACTCACACGTACACCATAGAGAACTGTCCGCGATGGCTCGACATGGAGGCCTACACCGGCATCATCGGCCCGCTGGGCACCGTAACCATAAGGGGCACCGTGAACAAGGGCCTGAACGTGGGCACCTACGACGAAATCATCTACCTGACCGACGAGGACGGCGTGGCTGAACCGCTCTACCTGAACCTGACCGTGACGACATCGGCACCCGAATGGTCATGGAGCGTGGACGAAGACCTGCTGAAATACTCGATGAACATCGCGGGACAGGTCATCCTGAACGGCGAGGTGGACATCGACAGCCGCGACATCGTGGGCGTATTCGACCGCGAGAACCGCTGCCACGGCATTGCACACGTCAACTACTCGGCACTGACGGGAGAGAGCGACCTCTTCCTCACCGTCTACGACAGCAGCAAGAAGGGCACGGAACTCTACTTCAAGATATGGCAGTACTCCACCGGACGAGAGCTGGTGCTCACCGCCGACGGCAAGGAGAGCATGACCTTCAGGAACGACAGCATCGTGGGCGTAGATACGCCCGTGCGCTTCGAGGGCGGCAGCCTGTATGTGCAGACCTTCGACCTGAAGGAGGGCTGGAACTGGGTGTCGTTCAACGTGGCCAGCGAGAAGCTCTTCAACCTGAACACCCTGCTCGGCGGACTGCCCTGGCAGAACGGCGACGTGCTGACGGAGATGAGCGGCAACGTGACGATGACCTACAAGAACGGAACGTGGCTGGCAACGGGCAACGTGAAGAACCTGCGCATATCGCCACGGAAAGGCTACGCCATCAAGGTGGCACAGGACATACAGTTCCCCGTAGGCGGCAGCATCATCAAGAGCGAGGACACGCGCACCATAATCGTCAGCAACGGCTGGAACGGCATAGGCTACACGCCGATACTGAACCTGAGCGTGGAGACCGCCCTGAGCGACTACTACGACAACGCCACGCCGGGCGACATCATCAAGAGCCACAGCGAGTTTGCCTACTTCACCAAGACAGGCGGCACGGGCCGCTGGCGCGGAAACCTGCAGTACATGAAGCCCGGCGAGGGATACATGCTGTTGCGCAAGGCCGAAGGTGAGGCCTCGTTCCGCTACCCCTTCTATGAGCCGGGCAGCACTTTCCTCGACGCATGGGCAGTGGCCGGAAGTCGCAGGGCCGCAGAAGATGGGAGCGCGGACGTCCCGTCCGCATCTACCGATGTGAACGGCAACGATGCCACTGTGCCCGCCGCTTCTCCGTTGGGTGCCCACAGATACCGCCACACCATGTCGCTGACTGCCGTCATAGAGGGCTTCGAGCCTGAGGAGGGCGACCTCCTTGTGGCCTACGCCGACGGCGAGCAGCGCGGCTTCACCACCACTGTGCTCAGCGGTTCTGCCGCTGAGGAAAGCGAGCCGCTCTACCTCAATATCGGCGGCGAGAAGCAGGCCGACCTCTGGTTCGCCATCGAGCGCAACGGCGACATCGTCGCCTCGACCGGCAACGTGCTCACCTTCCGCGTCGACGACGTGGTGGGCAGTCCCGACGAACCCTTCGCCCTCCGCTTTGCCGCCAGCGCAACAGGCATCGACACCCTCAACGCCGACCAAGAGCTGGGCAAGTGGTACACCGTGAACGGCATAGAGCTGCCGCAGCGCCCGACGAGGAAGGGTGTGTACATCTACAATGGTAACAAGGTCGTGATAAAGTAATAAAAGCATAGTAATTCCTAAAGTAATACAGTTATGAATTATAAGAAAATGTTTTGCACTGTCCTCCTGTCGGCAGTCCTGTCGTTGCAGGTGTCTGCCTACACCGTGACCCATGTAGCCGAGGCGCCCCAGTGGCAGATAGACTGGAGCTATAACCAGCCGCGCCCCGACTGGCAGGAGCCCTCAGCATCAAGCTACATGAACTTCTCCGTGATCCTCGTCACCCTTGAGGAGGAACTGCAGCACTATGCCTCGAATAACGACCTGCTGGCCCTCTTCGTCGGCGACGAGCTGCGCGGCATGTCAGGCCCGGTCCTCGACATGGGCACCGGCGAGACGGACAACAAGCACTTCTTAGTGAAAGCCTACGGCGACGAGAGCGGAGGCGACATGATAGATGTCACCTTGAAGTACTACAATGCCCAGCTGCGTCAGGTTTTCTCACGCTCCACCACCATGACTTACGACCCGGACGAGGTGTTAGGCATCGAGGAGGACTTCATCCCTAATTTCACCCTCGGCTCGGCCAAGTACCCTATAGTGAAGACCCTCGACGTGGCCGACATCCTCGCCTCCGCAGGCATCACACCCGCCGAGGGCGACATCGCCGCCGCCTTCGTGGGCGACGAGTGCCGTGGCGTGAGCCAATTGTCAATGGTCAATGGTCAATCTTCAATGGACAATGGTCAATGGTCAACGGGCGATGGTCAATGGTCAACGGTCAATCTTCAATGTTCAATGGTCAATGAAAATGAGACCGTCATCCTGAAATACTACGACGCCGCCCGCCACCGTGTCTTCACCTTCGACGGCAGCGTGACGGGTGACGCTAACGGCGACGGCACGGTTGACGTGGCCGACATCGCCACCGTCATCAGCGTCATGGCCGATGGGAGCGCGGGCGACTCGCCCGCATCTGCCGACGTGAACGGCGACGGCAAGGTCGATGTGGCCGACATCGCCACCATCATCAGCATCATGGCAGGAACGCCATCCTCCCCGTCGGAGCAGGTCAGCAACACCCGACCTCTGACCATCAGCGTGACGGAGAAACCGTTCATCAATCCCAATGCCTCCGCCAGTAGGGGAACCACCTCCGTCAGGAAAGCGGCCATCACCACCACCTCCACCCTCTTGGAGTTCAGGATGGACTACACGTATGGCACAGACCCCTCCCACGGTTACAGAACAGCCACTAAAGATGGTGAGGGCAAATGGATAGGCGACGCCCAGGGGTGGCCTGACATCAATAACGATGTTACTGTCAACTGGTACGCCCACAACGGATACCCCAACGGAAAAATCCAAGAGGCTCCATTCTACCTGACCGCCGATAAGAAGCCTTACCTCAGCTTCACCGTCAATGATAAGGTCGCCAATCAGAAAGACCTACTGGTAGCTACAACTTCTGGGACGTGGGACAGCACTGGCGGCAACCTCTCCTTCACCTTCGACCACGCCTGCTCCGCCCTGCGCTTCTACATGAAAAAGGCGAAGAACATCAGCGACTACACACTGACGGTAACCGACGTGGAGCTCTGCAATGTGGTGAAAACGGGCGACTACTATTTCAACACCGCATCGTGGACACCAGGCACAACGACAGATAATTACAGCATCTTTTCGGGCAGCGCGACGCTGGGCGATACCGACTACACCATCATGGACAACTCCGACAAGCCCTACCTCATCGTGATTCCACAGACACTGACGGCATGGGACGGTTCGACTGCCATCGGATTGGCCACTGCCCAGTCATACCTCCAGATTACATGCACCATCACAGGCCCAACGAGTTATACCGGCACAGCCTACATCCCCTTCGGTGCCACCTTAAAGAAAGGCACTCAGTACGACGTGAAAATCAACATCGGCAAGAACTCGCTCAACAAAAGCGACGGAACAAAAATCATCAACTAAGTAGTAGGCAACGCTTCCAAGCGTTGCAATGAGATAATAAAGAATAAAATGAAGATTTACGAGAAACCCCAGACCCGCATCGTCTTCCTCCGCGGCCCCATGCTGATGCTTAGCGGCTCAAACACCGTGAACGACTACAATCACGGTAGCGACATCCGTATCGGTGACGAGGAAGAATGAATCAGTGGGATTACTTGAACACCTTCTGGGCAAACATCGTCAGGTAGATGCGCCAGTTGCGCCAGATGTGGCCACCGTCGGTCTCGACGTATTCATATTTGTAGCCCTTCGAGTCCCAGTAGTTGCGCAGGTCGACGGTGCTCTGATAGAGGAAGTCGGTCTTACCCATGCCCATCCAGTAGAGCTTGGGGTTGCTGCCGAACAATTTGGCACTCTGCTGGGCAAAGTCGGGGTCGCTCTTGATCTGCTCGGAGAAGGGCTGGTTCATGTTGAAGTCCTTGCCAAGGTGCAGACCAGCGGAGAAGAGACCGTAGTAGTCGAAAGTCGTAGGATAGAGCAGACTGATAGCGAAGGTATGGCCGCCACCCATCGACAGACCGCAGACGGCGCGACCCTCACGCTTCTTGATGGTGCGGTAGTTGGCATCGATATAGTTCACAATGTCCATGAAGCTGGCAGGAATCGTAGCTACAGCAGGTGTCCTCGGCCCTGTGCCGCCATCGCGGAAACCTGGGGTGTACATACCAAACGACCACTCACCTGGGGCTGCCTGACAGTTGGGGTTGCCGTTGGGCATCACCACAATCATGGGCTTGGCCTTACCTGTAGCAATGAGGTTGTCGAGGATCTGGGCAGCACGGCCCAGCTCGCTCCAGGCATTCTCGTCGCCGCCAGCACCATGAAGCAGATAGAGCACAGGATACTTGCCGCCCTTGTCATATCCAGCAGGCGTATAGACGGTCATACGGCGCTGCATCTTCAGCGTAGGACTGTTGTACCACACCTTGCTCAGGTTTCCGTGGGGCACTTCGTTCACGCGATACAGGTCGCCCTTGTCGCCCTTCTCATTGCTGACGATGAAGATGTTGGTGAACGACACGATGTCGCGATTGACGTAGATATTGGCAGGATCCTTCACACCCGTCATGCCGTCGATGTTAAAGGTATAGCTATACATCTCAGGGGCGAGCTTATCGGTAGTGTAGCTCCACACACCATTTCGGCCTTCCTTCAACTGAGCCACCCCTGGGGCATCGTAGGAGCCATACCCCTCAATCTCCATCTTCTGCGTGGGCAGGAAGTCGCCTGTCACCTCCACCTTAACGGCCTTGGGGGCATAGAGATTAAACGTTACTGTGCCGTCGTTGTTGACAACAGGCGATTGCACACTGGCACTGTTGAAAAGCTTTTCTTGTGCCGAGGCTCCCAGGCAAACCATTGCCAGAGCCATCATAATCATTGACTTTTTCATAGTTATATTGCTTTCAGATAAGTTGAATAAAATCTGCTGGACTAACTACACGAGGCGAGATAGGATAATGTCTCAAGTTGCCTGTCACGAGAAATGAACCTTCCTTGCTTAGCGTGACTTCATAAAACACTCGATCGTCTTCGTCAGGCATCGGTTCCTCAAAAACCACCCTTGATGCCTCAATGCCGTACTCGACGATATAAGATATCAATGCATCGGCCACCTCTGGACGAATCGGGAATTTCGAACGATGTAACACATCTTCATATTCTGCGATGATGTCAGCGTCGTACATGGGCGTAAAATCCGACTCTAATAGAAGCCTCACCACCTTTGCTGTTGCAGCCTCCGGATTGTGCGTAATCAATGCAGACACCAGCACGTTAGTATCTATCACGGCATAAATCATACGATTTTCTGCTTTTGGCGTCTTTCCTCCCTTGCGGTGTGAATCTCCGCATTGATTTCATCCAGCGTCATCTCTGGCTCCTGACTGGCCTCTGCTGCCCTACGCTGTTGCATGAACAGGTCGAGGGCGTTAGGAGCCTCCTTTCGGCTACCCCTGATGACAAACGGGATGCTGCGACTCCTGACCACTGCCTTCACGAAAATGTTGAAAGCCGTGTTTGCACTCATGCCAAACTGCTCGCAGAGTTCATCAAACTGCGACTTCATCTCCGAGTCCAATCTTACTGTAATTGCCGACTGTGCCATAATCCAAATTATAACATGATGGCATAATGCCACCTTTTCGACGGCAAAATTACAACAATATTATGATACTTGCAAATTTTGGAACAATTATTTGCGCAATTAACAAAAAATCCCACTCATTGTTCCCCCTGCATGATAGCCGTCCCTAAAAAAGGACTTAGATTTTTAAAAAGTGTCAGCAACAAACTCTTAATAGCCTAAGATGGCTGAGGGTGTGATGCCAAGGGTCATGCAGAGCAGTCGGGCCACCTTCAGAGTAGGCTCGGCACGACCTGAGACATAGTCGCTGATGCGTGATGGACTGATGCCGATTTGCTGTGCCAGCTGCTTCTGGGTCATGTTCTTCTCTTCTAAGGACATCTGTATAAGCTGGGCCACCGTAGGCTTGCCTATGGGATAATGCTCCTTCTCGTAGTCTATCACCACATCAGACATCATGGTCAGCTCCACGGCATTGCGGTCGTTGGTTGGTGTGTTGTCGTCAACCAGTGGCAGCAGCTCCTCTATCCTTGTCAGTGCAAACTCATACTGTTCTTTCGTAATCTTTGCCATATTTGTTTCCTCCAAGCATTATATCATTGATGCATCTATCTTGTCGTATTCACTATGCGTGCCCACAAAGCGGATGAATATGTGTCCTATTGTAAACTTCACAACCACTACCAGACGATATTTGTTTCCTCGAATACTGAAAACGTAGTGTTGGTTACCTACGTAGTCTGTTGCAGGAAAGTCCACCTTGATGTCAGACAGATTTCTCCATTCTGCCTTTTCAGCCGTGTCATACCAGCGTTCAAGGGCAGCCTGGGAGTCACCATGACCTTCCGAGCTGTAAAACTCTACCAGCCGTCTGTGTGATACTATTCGCATTTCGGGGGCAAAGGTATATAATAGTTTTGAAATACAAATGAAATCGACAAGAAAAAATTGAATTTTCGATTAACATAAAGATAATTGGGCGCGTCAGCGTGTCGCCGCGCCTATACTGGAAAATTGACTCCTTTCCTGAGAAAGTTGTCTATAGTCTGAAGTCTATTCTGAAGTCTAAAGTCCCCCATCTGAGGTCGGAGAGAGATAGAACCGTTCTATCTACCTGAAAGAACCGTTCAATCTGGTAGACTGAACGGTTCTTTTGTCAGCGGGTAATGCGCTTAGCAGAAGGTGCGCGTCAGCGCGTCACCGCGTCATTAGGAAAAAGAGTTTTTCCCTATTTCTTGTTTCTATAGAACTTCTCGAGCGTGCGATAGGCGTTTTCCTTTTCTGGGGAAGCAGCTTCAGCAGACTCCACGTCGATGATCATGACAGGAGCGGCATCGAGGTTGTCCTTGGTGATGGCGGTCCACTGGGGAAGGCCCTCGCCGTTGGGATTGCCCGTCTTGCAGAAGTTGGCGTAGTAGCTGAGGAAGAGCTTGGAGATGGCGTAATCCTCGTCCTGCCAGTCGTAGTATTCGTTGGTGTCGAGGGTTCCCATAGCATACTCGATGTCGGCTGAGTGAACGGCACCGGGGGCAATGGCAGGCTGCTGAGCCTCGGCCTTCTTCTCTTCCTCGGTCTTGTCACGCACACCACCAGCAAGGGCAGCCGTCTTATCGCCCATCTTCGCAGAAACCTGGGGACGCGGGTGCATATAGTGGTAGCGGTAAATGGGCTGCGTGGAGGTGCGGGCGTGGTAGTCGCAGACCTTCCAAGTGGGGAAGCCTGTGAAGAGGTCGG
>ERZ809472.297-NODE-297-length-12716-cov-6.623095_pt1 | contig 12716 bp, 11 predicted proteins | sample MGYA00521274_ERZ809472 | MGnify/ENA primary metagenome ERZ809472 (study PRJEB31581, sample SAMEA3312791) | metagenome | study: EMG produced TPA metagenomics assembly of the PRJEB8939 data set (Metagenomic analyses of Rumen microbiomes reveals... | reverse complement strand
GTTCGAGTCGCCTCATCCCGACTGATGCTCGGATGGAAGTTGCTGTAGTCCAGTAACTTCCTTTTTTATTAACCCTTTAAAAACAAAAAAGATGAAACGATGGATGATGGGTGCCATTTGGCTGACAAGCTTTATGACAGTCTATTCACAAGAGCCAGAAACGTTCAGCATAGCTACGCTGAATGTGGACGGTCTGCCGCAGAAGATCTTAGTCGCTAAAGTGAACTCCGACGGTCCCGGTGGCGGTGGCAGCGTCAGAATAGGCCGCTACCTCCAGAAGAGAGGCTACGACATGGTGTTTATGCAAGAGGACTTCAACTATCACGAGGAGTTGACAGTGCCTATGGAGGACGACTATCAGATGGACTCATGGAGTGGCGACGTAGGTGTGGACGATCGCCAGATAGACTTCCTACATTTGCAGAATCATCGCTTCGAGTGTGACGGTCTGATGGGAGCCTGGAAGAATGGTATCACGCTGACCTCTACCAGCCGCACAGCCTGGACAGCCAGTTTCGGCAAGTTCAGCCACGCGCTCGACGAAATGGTGACCAAGGGCTTCCGTCGCTATGAGCTGACACTGACAGGCGGACAGCAGATTGTGGTCTATAACATGCACATGGATGCCGGCGACACTGCCGACGAACGCGAGGGCAAGGACAGTCTTGACCGTGATGCGCGCCTGAAACAATGGAGTCAGTTGCGTGACGATATCCTCACCCGTTTGGACACGCGCCCCGTCATCGTCGTGGGCGACCTGAACAGCTATTACTGCCGCGACCAGATAAAAAGCAATTTCATCGATGAGATTGATGCCACGGGCCGCGCTAAGGTATACGACGCATGGGTAGAACTGCAGAACAAAGGGAAATATCCCGTCCCTGTCGATGGCATTGTGTGTTGCGAGGCTGATGGCAATAGCCTTGAAAGCGGTGAGGTGCTCGACAAGGTGCTGTATATCAATCCCACCAGCGGGACTGGAATTCATGCCATCAGCTATAAGCTTGACACTACGGACTATCAGCATGATGGCAAAGTGCTGGGCGACCATTATCCCGTGAGCGTCACCTTCCAGATTGGCAACGGGAAAACGACTGGCATTGTTAACGTGAACCGTGAAACAATAACCAATAACCGTTATTACGACCTTCAGGGGCACCATGTCGACAGCCATGCAAGCGGCATTGTGATTGAGCACAACGGAGAGAAGGCACATAAACGGATTATCAAATGACTACAGATATGAGAAAACTAATATTTACAGCTCTGTTGATGACAGGTGTCGGCCTGAGTGCCTTGGCGCAGAATGCTTATAAGATACTGTCGGAATGTGACACCACCGTGAAGGCCAAGATAGAAAACGTGTCTCTTGGCTCACGCGATGTGCGCCACTTCGTCTACGAATATCCATCTAAGGACGGTGATGGACAGCCAGTCACCATCAGTGGCATCGTCATGGTGCCTGCTGATATCGCCAACGGCACAACCCCTTGTGACGGCATCATCCTCTTCAATCACCACACCATTGGTGGTCCTGAACAGGCTCCCTCACAAGGTGGGTTAGACGTGCCCAGCGGTATACTGGCTAATCCTCTGAAGCCCAACTACATCATCGTGATGAGCGATTACATAGGCTATGGCTCATCCATCGACCACAAAATAGCCTATCTGTGTGGCGATACCAATGCGCGCAACTCGCTCGACGGACTCCTGGCTGCCCGCCAGTTGCTTGATGACAAGCAAATACCGCAGGGACGTTTCCTCTTCAATATGGGCTATTCGCAGGGCGGCACAGAGAGTATGTATATCGCCAAGTTGCGCGATATGGAATACAAGGACCGCGGCATCACCTTCGACAAGACTTTCTCGGGTGGCGGTATGCTCGACTGCGAGGAAGCATACTCGGCCTACATCGAGAAAGACCAGTGCGACGCCATCAACGATGTTGCCATGTTCCTCATCTCTGTCAACGAGAACTGTCATCTGGGCATCGACTATCACGACCTGTTCCAGGAACCGCTGGCATCCCACGTGCAGGAAGTCATCGAGACGAAAAGCAAGAGCGTGTTCTCCAGGATTGGCGTGTCTGACCTCGACTCGCTCCACCAGCTCCTGCAGCCCGCCTATATGGACAGGAACAGCGATGCTGCAAAGGCACTGAAGGCCAAACTGGCTGAGATAAAAATCACCAACGGCTGGGAACCGGACACCACGCAATGCTACTTCATCGAGCACAGCCGCCACGACAACTATGTGCCTATCAAGTGCGGACGTGCCATCATCCCGTGGATGAAAGACAAGGGCTTTAAGGCCAGCCTTGTCCCAGGTAAGACAAGGCTGCAGACCAATACCATTGTCTTTAAGCTAAAGCATCAGCCTTCTGCAGCCGTCTGGTTCGTACAGACGATGGCTGCTGTGCAGGCATGGCCTGTCATCTATTATGAGGGCGAACAGAACCGCTACTATCACGATGTGGTCAAGGACCTCAACCTGATGAAGGTTATCAAGTTCCTCGAGAGCCTTGGCATCGACCTGCGTAAGATGTTCAGCACCTCCCAAGCCCGTGCATTCATGGCTGCTCCACGCAAGGCTAATATTTTCGAATTGCTACTGCAGATACAGGACGCGCTGGCCAAAGTTGACCTCACCATCTCCGACGTGATAGAAATGATTAATGATTCAGGCATTACAGCAGAAGACATTATTGAGGTGTACAACTATATCAAGAATACTGATTCCGCTGCACGAGTTACGGACACTATCACGCTTGGCGAGCATGTGGAGGTGCCCGTCTACCTTCTGCGGCACTTTGAGCAGACGCTGGCTGACTGGCTCTTGCTGGGAGGTGTCGATGTACAGTACGATCAGTGGGGTTACCTAGATGAATAACCCACAAAACAATAAAAAACAGATTCAGCCGCCCGCCCTCATATAAAAGGGCGGGCGCTCGTGTCTCAGAAAAAAGGATGTTTTTTCGGCACAAACGTATGCTGTATCAAAAAAATTATGTATCTTTGCAGCGCAAGTGCGTCGCTGGAGACGGCGGAGCTTATTATCTAACGTAAACCATTATCATTATGAAGACTATTCTAACCATGCTGAGTCTGGCCTGCACGCTGACCGTTGCAGCACAGACGCCCAACTACGAGAAGACTGCCCTCGAAGAGATTACTGCCGACAGATTCCTCTCTGGAGGCAATGCCGTCGACTACGACCGTCTGCCGCGCAAGGCCCTCACTCCCACTCCCAAGGGCTATGAGCCATACTACCTGAGCCACTACGGCCGTCACGGCTCACGCTGGCTTCTGAGCGACCGCGACTACACGGCCCCCATCAATACGCTGAAAGATGCAAAGAAAGCAGGCGTACTGACAGAGGTTGGTCAAAAGGCACTGGCCAAACTGGAGGAAATCCAGAAGACCAGTAAAGGCCGCCTGGGTGACCTGTCGGACATCGGCGAGAAACAGCATCACGGCATCGCCAAGCGTATGACCCAAAACTTCCCCGAAATATTCAAGACGCCCAACCTGCCCATCGACGCCCGCAGCACCACCTCAGTTCGTGCCATCCTCTCGATGATTGCAGAATGCGAGGAACTGACGGCGGCCAATCCTTCAGCCATCGTCCATAACGAGGCCAACGAGGCCAACATGAAATACATGAATGCCTCGAAGACCGGCTTGCAGCGCGCCAGCGAAGGCAAGGCACAGCCCATTCAGAACAAGTACGGAGCCATCATGAGAGACCCCAGACGACTGATGAAGATGCTCTTCACCGATCAGGACTGGGTATATATGAACGTGATGCCCACCCAACTGATGGGAAGCCTCTACGACATTGCCACCAACCAGCAGAGCCACAATAACGACACGGAACTGCTCGACCTTTTCACCACAGAAGAACTCTACCGCCTGTGGAACGGCAACAACCTCTACTGGTATCTGAACTACGCCAATGCACCGCAGACCGACCATGTGATGCACTGGACGCAGGCCAACCTGCTGAGGAACATCATCGAGACTGCCGACACCGTCACCAACAAACAGGCCACACTACGCTTCGGACACGACACGGTGGTACTGCCCATCGTCGTATTACTGGAACTCGGCGGTCTGGGAGTCTCTGTAGATAACCTCGACGAACTCGACAAGTATTTTCGCAGTTACATGGTGATTCCCACAGCCTGCAACGTACAACTGATATTCTACCGTCCGAAGAAAGGAAAGCAAGGCGACATTCTGGTGAAGGCCCTGCTGAATGAGAATGAGGTGACGATGCCCGTCGTCACCGACATGTTCCCTTATTATAAATGGAGCGACGTGAAGGCTTACTATCAGGAGAAACTGAAGAAACAGCCGAAGAATCCGTTCCCAGAAATGCCCTCACAACAGTCGCAATTCCAGCAGCTCATGCGACAGATGATGAACTAACAGAAATCCTGGCCAAATGGCCAGGATTTCTATTTTGCTTCGGCAAGATTGACACCCATCGGATTCTTCTTCAAGCCTTCGATAAACTCGTCGATCTTGTGCAGTTCACGGGGTATGCGGATGTTCTGCGGACAATGGGGCTCACACTGACCACACTGGATGCAGTGGTCCGGCTGACGGTCGCGCGGCACGACACGATCCAATGAGATAAGATACTTCCGGCGATTTTTGCGATAATCAGCATCGCCGACACCCACAGGCAGCGAGCCCTCGTTCTTACATTTATTATAATGTACGAAGATGGCGGGAATGTCGATGCCATAGGGACAAGGCATGCAGTACTTACAGTCGTTGCAGGGAATATTCTCCAGACCTACTATCTTATTGGCTATCTCATCGTCGAGATAGCGCATCTCTTTCTCGGTAAGAGGCTTCAATGGACAGTAGCTAAGCAGGTTATCTTTCAGGTGTTCCATATAGGTCATGCCCGAGAGCACGGTGAGAACCCCCTTCGGCGTGCCTGCATAGCGGAAGGCCCACGAGGCGACGCTACGCTCCGGATCGCGGCTTTTCAGCTCGGTCATCAGGTACTGCGGCAAGTTAGCCAGACGGCCTCCAAGCAGTGGCTCCATAATGACTGCGGGGATACCCTTCTTCTCCAGCTCATCGTAGAGATACGAGGCATCCACGTTGCGGCTGTTGATCTCATCGGCATAGTCCCAGTCCAGATAGTTCAGCTCTATCTGCACGAAGTCCCAATGGTATTGGTCATGCATGGCAAGCACCTCGTCGAACACATTCTTATAACCATGGAACGAAAAGCCCAAATTGCGGATGCGACCAGCCTCACGCTCTGCGAGCAGGAAATCCATGATGCCGTTTTCACGATACCGTTTCTCGAACTCATCCATACCCCCACCTACGGCGTGCAGCAGGTAATAGTCGATATAGTCAACCTGCAATTCCTTCAGCGAGTTGCGGTACATCTCGATGGCCTTCTCACGTGAATGGTATTCCGGGTTGAAGTTCGACAGTTTCGTTGCGACGAAATACTCGTCGCGCTTGTGCCGATGCAATGCAATACCCGTGCAATGTTCCGACTTTCCCTGGCTGTAGACAGGTGACGTATCAAAATAGTTCAGCCCATGCTCGATGGCGTAGTCTATCTGCTTGTTGATCATCTCCTGATCAAACTCATCGTCCTTATCTGGTAATGTCGGCAGACGCATCATGCCATAGCCCAACAGCGACACTTTCTCCTTGGTCTTAGGATTCTCGCGATAAGTCATCTTGCCTGTGGGCGGCTCCACCTGGTTCTTATACTCATTGGCAGCCTGTTCCTCGGCCTTGCTGGCCTTCTTACACCCCACCAGCGAAGCGGCTGTGGCAACGGTTCCTGCTCCGAACAGCTTCAGGAACGAACGGCGTGATATATTATTCTTTTCCATAAACGGTCAAAATTGTAAATGGTCAAATTGTCAAATCTTACGGTGTACCTCATGCCCTTCGACATAGATAGCCGAGAATGGACGAGAAGGACAGACATATTCACAGGCACCACAGCCAATACAGGCGGCATCGTTGATGGCAGGAATCATGGGTGATTCCTCATCGTTCTCATCAAGAGGCACCATCTCGATGGCACCCGATGGGCAGTGACGGGCACAATTGCCACACTCCACCTGGTCGGTAATGGCCACACAATTCTTCTTAATAAAAACGGCATGACCTATCTGAACAGATGATTTCTCTTCTTTGTCAACAAGCTTGATGGCACCAGCAGGACAAACCTCCGAACAGCGTGTACACTCCGGACGGCAGAATCCGCGCTCGTACGACATCTCCGGCAGCATCAGATGCATCAGATCCGTAGAGGGACGAAGCACAACATTCGGACAATCCGATACGCAGAGCTGACAACCAGTACAGTGCTGGGCAAAGTTCTTGAAAGAGAGTGAGCCAGGAGGCGTCAGCAGTGTCTGGCGCGCTGGAGCCACCTTGTCCTCCAGTTCTGCGAGACCACCATCCATCAACTTCTCTTTCTTCTGTGCCAAGGCGGCTGTCGCCACCATCGCCGAGGCCAGGAGGAATGAGCGTTTGGAAGTGTCAGTCGCGCGGTCTGCACTTGCAGCCTTCTGGTGAATGCGCCGATTATCATAATGCAGCGCACCGAACTTACAACTGTCGATGCAGTTGCCGCAGACCACGCAGCGGCTATAGTCAACGGTATGCGTCTTGTAGTCGATACAGGCAGCCTTGCAGTTCTTCGAACACATCGAGCAGTTCTTGCACTTGTTTTCATCAAAGCAGATTTTCAGGAACGAGAAACGCGAAATAAACGAAAGGAAGGTTCCAACTGGACAGACAGTATTACAATAGGTACGGCCGCCACGCCATGCCAACACCAGCAATACGATGAGCGTCAGCAGGGCGATGATGAATACTGGCATCGACTTCATCCATACGTCCACGGAGTAGAAAGCGTAGCTGTCTGCATTCTCGGCCACCTTCGCCAACAGGTTGTTGCCCAGCATCCAGATGGGCTGGAAGATCATCGTGGCGATACGGCCGTAGGCACTGTATGGTGCCAGCAACTGAAAGAAGGCTCCCACGCCTGCCACCAGCGCAATGATGAACAGCACCAGCACGGGATAGCGCAGCCAGCGCACCTCTTTCGAATAGCCGTACTTATTCTTCTTACGACGAAGTCGCGCCAGCACATCCTGTAGCACGCCAAGCGGGCAGATGACAGAACAATAGATGCGTCCGAAGACGAGCGTCAACACTACCAATGCGACGATGACACCCACGTTGAGTGCCAGCACGGCAGGCAGGAACTGGATCTTCGCCATCCACGAGAGCCAGTGGTGGAGCGTCCCCGTGAAATCGAGGAACAGCAGGGTGATCAGCGCAAAGAACACTACTGCCAGAATCGTTCTGATTTTCTTTAGCATAAAGTATCTATTTAGTTATTCGTTTCAGTTTTTGTCAATCTCACTATCCAAATGCTCAACTCGTAGAGCAGCCATATCGGCAGGGCCACCACGAAGAGCGTAAAGGCATCTGTCGTCGGCGTAATGATGGCCGAGATGATGAGAATCGCCACAATGGCGTGCTTACGCCAGGTCTGCATCATCGCCGCACTAATCAGTCCCATCCGCCCCAAGAGCCAGCTAACCACAGGCAACTCGAAGACGATGCCCATCACGAGACACATCATCAGCAGCGTATCCATATACGACTGCAGCGTCAGCATATTAGCCACGTCGGCACTCACCTGATACGTTCCGAGGAACTTCACCGTCAGCGGGAAAATCAGCAGATAGTTGACCGCCGTCCCCAACATGAACATCAGGTAGCCGCTGCTCACGAGTAGCATAGCGTATTTCCTTTCATTGTCATAGAGCGCTGGCGAGACAAAGCGGAATAACTGATATAATATATAAGGTGAGGCTATCAGCACACCCGCATACATCGCCGTCTTCAGGTGGATCATGAACTGCTCCGTCAGCCCCGTGTTCATCAGATGAATCGAGAACGGCTCCACGCCCATCAGCCGATAAGTGATAAAGTCGCTCGTTCGAGGCGCCAGCACCACGGCGAATAGCTCATCTTTCAGACAAAAGGCTACCGCAGCCGCGACCACCGTGATGACAAGGATACGGATGATGACCGACCGCAATTCGTCGAGGTGATCCCAGAACGTCATGGGCGAGGTCTCATGCATCCTTAATCTCTTCCTTCTTCTCGTCCTTTGTGATATCCGTCACCTCGTTCATTCCCTCCTTGAAGCTCTTCACGCCCTTGCCCAGGCCCTTCATCAGCTCAGGAATTTTCTTGCCGCCGAACAGCAGCAACACTATCAGCGCGATGATCAGTATCTCTTGCATTCCTAATCCAAACATGTCATTCCTGTTTTATGTTACGTGTGCAAAGATAGTACAAATCGTGCAAAACTCCAAATAATTCGGGATTTATTTTTATTAGTACTCCACGTAGGGTTCCAGACGGGTGATGACTTCTGGAGGGAAGTCCTTGGAGAGACGAAGGTCGCCGAGGTTCCTGATTGGTCCGTGCAAACGGCGGTAGTCGGTGATAGCCTTCGCCTGGTAAAAGTTGATGTAAGGATGGTGGCGGAGCTCGCTCAGTGAAAGCTGATTGACATTCAGCTTACGGGGACTGGCATTCTGAACAATCAGAAAGTCTTTCGCATCGAGGGGGAAGTTCTCAATCTCATCGAGCTGGTCGACGCTGACGTATCCTCCCAAGCGTTCGCCATACTCCACAATCTTCTGAGCGAAATAGGGGCCGATGCCAGGAATGGTCTTCAGCTGTGTGGTGTCGGCTGTATTGAGAACCACATGCTCGCCTTGTCTGATCTTCACCTGATAATGGACAGCCAGCGAGTCGTGCTCCTGAGTGCGGAGGCTGCTTCCCCGACGATAGGCCGTGTCGCGGTAGACCACCTTGGTACGGACATAGACCGTACGTTCCCGATACATGCGACGGGGAAATGTATCGTTCCGATTCTGCTGAGGAACGATGGTATCTGCAGGTATCAGCGCATTGGACTCATCGTTCTTACCACCCACCAGGAAAATGACGGACAATGCGATGACGATGATGCAAAGCAGCGTCAAAATCACCTTCCTGTCCGATTTTTGCAGATAAAAGAATTCCCTTAGCATATTATATCACCCCAAACTCATGCATCAGGATCAGAAAAATACTGAAAGGAACGATAAAGCGGACACAGAACAGATAGGCGGGATAGAACGCCTTGGCCTTCGACGTTTCATAATTGGTGAACTCCTCGCGTACCACAGTCTTTGAGGCAAACCAGCCCACGAGGATACTCGTCAGCATGGCACCCGCAGGCAGCATCACCTGGGCCGTCAGGAAATCGCAGAAGTCCATTAGTGGCTTGCCGAACAGCTGAAGGTCTGGTTTGCCGACAGACAGCGAACAGAACACGGCAATCACGCTGCACACCACCGTCAGCACCCAAGCTGCACGGGAGCGTTTCAGCTTCAGTTCCTCGTGAAAGAAGGCCGTACCAATCTCGTGCATGGAGATGGTGGAGGTGAGAGCTGCGAACACCAAGAGGGCATAGAACAGAATGGAGATGATATAGCCCAATACTGGCATGAACGCAAAGGCCTGCTGGAACACGCCAGGCAAGGTGATGAAGATAAGCGAGGGGCCGCTATCAGGCTGCACACCCACAGAAAAGGCCGCAGGAAAAATCATAAGTCCAGCTAGCAGCGCTATCAGGAAATCAATCAAGGCAATCTGTGAGGCAGACTGCAGCAGATGGGTATGACGACTGAAATAACTGGCGTATGTACACAGACAGGCCGTGCCCAAGCTCAGCGAGAAGAAAGCCTGTCCCAGAGCCTCGAGGAACACCTTGGCCGACACCTTCGAGAAGTCGGGCTTCAGCAGGAATTCGATACCCTTCGACGCGTTAGGCAGCGAGACTGAGGCCACCACGATGATCAGCAGCAAGATGAACAGCAACGGCATGAGCAACTTCGAGGCTCGTTCGATACCATTGTGCACCCCTCGCACAACGATGAAATGGGTAATCAGGATAAAGGCAATACCCAGAATAGCAGGTTTAACTGGGTCACCTGAGAATGAATGGAAATACTGAAGCACATAAGTGGTATCGCCCTTCAGCTGTCCAGCCACCGAAGCCCCCAGATATTGCAGGCACCAGCCAGCAACCACCGAATAGAAGCCAAGGATGATGGTCGACGTGATGATGCCCAAAATGCCTACAAGCCCCCACACCCTACTCTTGGAGAAAGAGGCATAGGCACGCGCGGCATTCGTCTGGGAATGACGACCCACGATGAACTCGCTCAGCATGCCGGGGATGCCCAACATGAGGATGCATCCCAAATAGATTAGAATGAACGCAGCTCCGCCATTCTGTCCGGCCATGAAGGGGAAACGCCAGATATTGCCCAGCCCTACTGCGGAGCCCGCCGTAGCCAGCACGATGCCAATTCTGCTGCCAAAATTGCCCCTATCCCTCATATTATATCAGTCCCAGTTGGTGCAGGAAGATCCAAAGGATACACAACGGACAGATGTACTTCACCAGGAAGAGGTAGATATGGAAGAACCTACCCACGCGAAGCGTACCTCGGTTGGTGAATTCATCGTGCACCATCTTATGCGGCAAGAACCAGCCAATCAGGATACAGGTAAGGAAGCCGACGATGGGTAGGAATATCTGACCCGTCACGAAATCGAAGATGTCGAACATCGACTTGCCGAAAAGATATAACTGTTGGCCGTCAGGTCCTAGCGACAAAGAACAGATGGCGCCCATAAATACACACGCCACCATCACAATCAGCGCCGCACGCTTTCGAGGCATACGGAACTCTTCGTAGAAGAAAGCCGTGCTCACCTCGTGGAGGGAGATCAGTGACGTGAGGGCTGCCATCGACAACAGAGCATAAAAAAGCAACGAGATGACATAGCCCATGGCTGGCATCGTACTGAAGGCCTGTTGGAACACATTGGGCAGTGTAATAAAGATAAGCGACGGACCACTGTCGGGATTGACGCCTACGGAGAAGGCCGCAGGGAAGATCATCAAGCCTGCCAGGACCGCCACAATGCAGTCGATGACACCTATCTGGATGGCCGAAGTGGTCAGGTTTGTCTGACGAGAGAAGTAACTGGCATAGGTGCAGATACAGCCCATCGCGATGCTGAGCGAATAAAACGACTGTCCGAGGGCAGACAGGAACACGTCGCCGTTGATCATGCTCCAGTCGGGCTTGAACAGAAAATCTATGCCTTTCTTGGCATCCGGCAGCATGCATGAAGCTCCGACGATAATGAGCAAGATGATAAATAAGGTGGGCATCATCAGCTTCGAAGCCCGCTCAATGCCATCGCGCACACCATTGCTGATGACCAGATAGGTAATTAGCAGCACTAGGAAGGTCCAAAAGATGGGCTTCACGGGATCCTGTGATAAAGTGGTGAAATAATTCTGGAAGAACTCTGGGCTACCGCCATTCAGACGGCCTATGAGCGATGCCCAGATATACTCCAGACACCAGCCGGAGACAACGGCATAGTAGCCTGTGATGAGAAAGCCCGTCAGCACGCTCATATAACCGATATACGAAAGGGGATTGCGTCCGGCTACCTTCTTGTAGGCACGTGCAGTATTGGCCTGTGAATGGCGTCCTATGATAAACTCGCTGATCATACAGGGAATACCCAGTAACATCACACAGCCGATGTAAATCAAGATGAAGACTGCACCACCGTTCTGTCCCGTCATATAGGGGAAGCGCCATACATTGCCCAACCCTACGGCGGAGCCCGCCGTAGCCAAGATGACACCCAGTTTACTTCCGAAACTTGCCCTTTCCAGTTTTGCCATATATACTTTTCTCATATTTTCGATGCAAAAGTACGAAATAATTCAGAAAAATAGTGCATAATGCTAAATTATTTGTAATTTTGCACTCTCTACGCAAGCAAATATGGATTATTTACACCGTTTTGTCAGAAAATATCCCTTTTCTATAGTCTGTATCGCCCTGATATGGATATTGTCACTCACACCCATTTTCCCTGAGACGCCGCTCCACAACGTGAAGTTTGCCGACAAATGGGCACATCTGGTGATGTATGGCAGCACATGTGTTGTAATCTGGACAGAATACGTCCGACAACATCAGACACCTGACTACGGGAAACTGTTCTTTTGGGCCTGGCTGGCCCCCATCCTCATGAGCGGTCTGTTGGAACTTTTGCAGGAATACTGTACCGTCATCCGTACAGGAAGCTGGCTCGACTTTGCTGCCAATGCCATAGGCGCCACATTAGGAGCTGCTGTCGGACTGCTTATCCTTCGATTTTACCCCAAACGCTAAAAGGATTCTTCCGCAGATGGGAATTGTAGTATCTGCGGTCGCCTGTCACTTCAAGGCCGATGAAATCTGGTTTCTCATAGTGTTCGTCAGCTGAGCGTAGTTCCACCTCAGCCATCACGAGCCCCTCGTTGTCGCCATAGAATTCGTCGACCTCGAAGGTGTGGTCGCCACATTCAACGAGGTAGCGCGTCTTGTCGATGATGCCCGACTCGCAGAGTTTCATCAGCTGCTCGGCAACGTCGAGGGCTATCTCCTGTTCAAACTCATAACGGCTCAGACCACCGTCAGCTGAGGGGCCTTTAATAGTAAGGTACCCGCGCGCGTCACGGATGCGTACCCTGACGGTACGTCCGTGACCGCTACAGATATAACC
>ERZ809472.296-NODE-296-length-12739-cov-13.277673_pt1 | contig 12739 bp, 7 predicted proteins | sample MGYA00521274_ERZ809472 | MGnify/ENA primary metagenome ERZ809472 (study PRJEB31581, sample SAMEA3312791) | metagenome | study: EMG produced TPA metagenomics assembly of the PRJEB8939 data set (Metagenomic analyses of Rumen microbiomes reveals... | reverse complement strand
GGTCTATCGACTATAGTCAACAGGTCTGTCGACTATAGTCAACAGGTGAGGGGGGTACGGTCTCCTGTCTGATGATATTTGCTATTGGAAATAGGGAGGAAAAACAAGTTAGGGAGGCAAAGGATGATTCCTTTGCCTCCCTAACTTCCCAGTTTTTTCTGGAAAACGTCTTACTGTGGACCAGCCTCTGGCTGGGCCTGAACTCTCTGCACAGCAAGGTTGGCTTCCTCAGCCTTCTTGCGGGCCTTCTCCAGGTCTTTCACGGCTTTCTCATAGTTCTTCTGGGCTTTTTCGATAGCCTTTTTGGTGCTCTCCACCTTCTTCTCGGCCTTGGTGACGGCGGCCTTGGCTTTGTCGGAAGCGGCCAGAATCTTGGCCTTCTCCTTCAGTTCCTTAGCGGTCTGTCCGTCTATAACACCCTGTGCCTGAACACTTTGTGCCCCCACCAGCATTGCGGCAGCGAAAGCGCATGTCATCATGATTTTCTTCATTTTCGTAGTATTAAAATGTTTGACAATATGTTGATTCTGTCTCATATCGGGTGCAAAGTTACAAAGATTCTCGCAATGATGCAAAAAAAAGTGATAAAAAACATTAATTCATTTTTCGCAATTGATGAGAATCTTGGATTATGATGATGAAATCTGTTTAAAAACACCTCTTTTTACTCATTTCTTCTTAATTCTTTTGTTGTATAAAGAAAAATTACTACCTTTGCAGCCAGTTAACATTATTATAATATGCCAGTAAAAATTTTGAGCGTAGACGACGAGATGGATCTCGAGTTGCTGCTCACCCAGTATTTCCGCAGAAAGATTCGCAAGGGCGAATATGAGTTTGTCTTTGCCCACAACGGCCTTGAGGCTTTGACCATGATGCTCAAGCATCCTGATATAGAGATTATCCTTTCCGACATCAACATGCCAGAGATGGACGGTCTGACACTGCTGGCTCGCATTAACGAGATGTGCAACCCTGCGCTGCGCGTCATCATGGTGTCGGCATACGGCGACATGGGCAACATACGCCAGGCGATGAACAACGGTGCTTTCGACTTTGCCACGAAGCCCATCGACCTCGACGACCTGAGCATCACCATCGAGAAGGCCATCACACAGATAAACTACATCAAGCAGTCGCAGCGTGAGCACACCCAGTTGGAGTCGCTCAAGGGCGACCTGGCCGTGGCTGGCGAGATACAGCAGGCCATCCTGCCTCGTGTATTCCCCCCGTTCCCTGAGTTTACGGCCCAGATGGACCTCGCCGCGCTGATGGTTCCTGCGAAAGACGTGGGTGGCGACTTCTACGACTTCTTCCGCATAGACGATAATCACATTGGGGTGGTCGTGGCCGATGTCAGCGGCAAGGGCATCCCTGCGGCGATCTTCATGGCCGTCAGCCGAACGCTCATCAGGGCCATCGGCACACAGGGCGTAACGCCCGAGGAGTGTCTGAAGAAAGCCAATGACCTGCTCTGCATGGAGACGGTCAATAACATGTTCGTCACCGTGTTCTATGCCATCTACGACATCACATCGGGCCATCTGGCTTACTGTAATGGCGGCCATAACGCCCCCTGTCTCATCCCTGCCGACGGTAGCCCGAGGCTGCTGGAGGTGACGTCAAACTTTATTGTCGGCGCTATGGACGGCATGAGCTATCGGGGTGGCGAGATGACCCTCGGCAAGGGTGATACCCTCGTGCTCTATACCGACGGCGTGACCGAGGCCACGAATCCTTCGTTCAATGAGTATGGCGAAGACCGCATGATTGCGACCCTCGGCACGTTCAGCGGCAAGAACTGCCGCGAAACCATCGACGGCCTGCTGGAGCATGTTCACTCCTTTGCCGGCGAGGCCGAGCAGAGCGATGACATCACCATCCTGGCACTCAAGCGAATCGGTTAGGTATGAAAAAAGCCAGCGTTGCGATAGCTCTTGCGGCGGCACTGCTGCTTTCGTGTGCAGGCAGTATAGCACTCTACATGCTATATCAGCGGGAGCTGCGTCTCAACGAGGAACTGACGGAGGAGCTGAAGAAACTGGCTGAGAAGGAGAGCCGTACGGCTGTGATGCAAAGCGTCAATGCGCAGATGGAGGAGATTGCCACCCAGGAGCGCCGCGTGAGCGACCTGCAGCGCGAGGAAGCCATCCAGCAGCGACACGTTGCCGAGGAGGAGCGCCAGAACGCCGAGCGGCAGCGCCGCGAGGCTGAAGAGCAGCGGCAGAACGCACTCCTGGCAGAGCGGAAGGCCGTCGAGGCATCGGACGTGGCACAGCGGCAGCGCACCATTGCCGAGCAGCAACGCGCCAACGCAGAACTGGCCAAGCGAGTGACCGACACACTGAGCTATATCGCCTTGGCGCGAAACTTAGGGGCACAGGCCTCGAGGCAGAAAATAGCAGGAAACGACCCGTTGGCCAACCTGCTGGCATACGCTGCCTACCTCTTTACAGACCGCTATAACGCGGATGTGTATAACCCCATCATCTATCACGCATTGTCCGTTACCAGTGCCAGCAACAGGAAATGGGCTGTCGGGCATGGAGCCGTGATGAAGATATGGTCCCTGCCCAACAGCGATGACTTTATCACCGTGAGCCAATATGGTGAAATCGTCAGGCACACAAAGACAGCCGACGGCAACCTGCGCTCTGTGCCCGTTTTTCAGGACAGCAACTACGACTTCCGCGACTTGATTATCGACAAACAGGGAGTCATTTATGCCCTGAGCCATACGGGTCACCTTTTTTATGGCAAAGCAGACAGTAAGTTGCACGTTATGCTCATAGACGGGGCGACAAAGCCTTTCCGTCTTTTCATGCACCGTGAGGGCCAGTTGATTGTCGTGGCCGAGCAGAGCGTACATCTTATCGATATGTCGACGATGCGGAAGGTCAGAGAACTGAAACTGAACTTCCAGACCAGCATTGCCGGCGAGAAAAACAACCAGTTGTTGCTCTTTGATAAAATGGGCCGTGAATATGCCGTTGATGACCAGGTCACGACGGTGAAGGCCCAGAAGCTGCCCTTCACGCCCCAGCCCATCATGTCCTACACCTATAACCAGCGGAATAGCTATGAGGCATACGGCACCGTCGAGGGAACCATCATCATTGTCGATGGCAGTGGCAAGGTGCAGCGCCTCGTGGGCCACAGCAGCCGCGTCTCGCGTGTGAAGTTCGATGGCGACCGCCTATACTCCACCAGCTATGATGGTACCGTGCGATACTGGTCCTACTTGCAGCCTCGCATAGGACCCATCACCGTCATTGACTCGCGGCAGTGGATTGTCAGCTTCGTATTCGACGACACCATGAAGTACATCTGGACTGGCGACCAAAATGGTAACCTTACGGAGACCCTCATCGATGCACACCTCATGGCCGAGAGAGTCCACGACAGGCTGCAAAGGGAGTTTACAAGGGAGGAGTGGGACTATTATGTAGGCAAGGAAATACCCTTCATGAAAATGATGAAGTAACAGGGTCTCTGTGACAGGAAATAAGGAATGGATATGAGAAAGCTGAAGATGGGAAAGACAGTCAAGCGATGGGTGGTGCTTCTGGTGCTATCCGCGATTCATCTTTCCCTGTCCATCTGTCCGGCCTGGTCGCAGGGTATTCTCTATTTCCGCAACTTCAGCTCTACGGAATATGGGGCCCACAATCAGAACTTCGACATCGTGACTGATGACGACGGAACCGTCTATGTGGCCAATTTCGAGGGACTGCTCTATTTCGACAATTCCCATTGGCGTATCATCCATACGCCTGGCATTACCCGTTTGACAAAGCTCTTCCGCGATTCCAAGGGAACCCTGTGGACGGGTGGCTATAATTTCATCGGACGGGTAGTGACCGACTCGAAAGGCTGTCTTCAGCTGAAGAGCATCAGCAAGGTAAACATTGTCAAAGGCGAGGTGCTCCACATCTGGGAGGCTGACGGCCAGGTATTTATGCACGACAGCGATGACAAGAAATATATTCTCAGCGACAGTACCATCACTCCAGTGGAAGGTGTCAAGCTGCCACCCATCGACCCCCGCAGGGTTGGCCTTGAGGCCTATATCAACCAGGTGGAGGACATTGGGGACGTCATCAGCGTTATTGCCACCAATGGCGAGGGTGTAGTCATCACCGACAAGGATGGAAAAGAGCTGAGCCGCCTGACCGAGGCCAACGGACTGTGCTCAGGCAACGTTGCCCACCTGGCCTACAATGGACACGGACTGCTTTGGGGAGCCACCGACAACGGCATCTTCGCCATCGCCCTGCCTTCTGTATACACCCGCTTCACTGCCAGCGAGGGACTGCGCGGCGAGGTGTTGTCAATCGCCCATTTAGACAGTACCGTCTATGTCGGCACGTCGAGCGGACTCTACTTTCTGAGGGGAAAGAACTTCGTGCCGATGAAGGAGGTGGCCTTGGCCTGCTGGCAGTTAGTGAATCAGGGCGACCATCTGCTGGCTGCCACTGCCGACGGTCTCTATGTCGTGAACAAAAACCAGAGAGTGGCTTTTCTCACAACGGCCAACACTTTGTCGGTGCTGGCCGATGGCAGCGATGTCTACACGGGCGAGATGGACGGCGTCTATCTCAACCACAATGGCAATAACGGCGAAAAAGTGATGAACATCGAGAAAGTGGTGCGTATGGTGCGCGATGACCAGGGCACACTTTGGCTTCAGAATATTTATGGACGAGTGTGGAGCTGTGCCCCTGGCAGCAGGGTGCCAGTGCCCTTCAACGATGGCAGCAACACGGATGAGATGTATACGCTCGTGAGCTACAAAGGCCGCGTGACGCCTGTTTCATCCACCCTCCATCTCCATCATTCTGCTGATGAACACGCTGACCAAGAAGGACGGGAGACGGCTCAGCCTGATATTCCCTTCCCACTCTTTTCCTATGCCGACAATCAGGGGATTCTCTGGCTCACCGACAACAAAGGAAAAAGACTCTATGCCATGAAGGACGGCGAGCGCGACGAACGCATGACGGTCGAAGTGTTTCCCCTCATGGACTACTCCGTGCGGGCCATGGTGCGTCAAGGACATCAGCTGTGGATGGGCGGCGACAAGGGTCTTATTATTGTCGACACCGCGCAGGGCGACCCTTGCTATGAGGTGACTCCCCGTTTGCTGCTACGCTCCGTGATGCTACATGGCGACAGTGTGGTGTGGGGCGGCTATGGATCGCAGCCTACTGTGCTGCCAGACCTGCCCAGCAAGGAGCGGCACGTGGTGTTCAGCTATTCCATCGACTTCCCTTCCCTGCTCCTGCCTACGCAATATCGCACACGTATCAATGGAGGTAACTGGAGTTCCTGGGAATCCCTCACTTACGAGGAATACAGCAACATCACTTACGGAAACTACCGTTTCGAGGTGCAGGCACGCGATGCCTACGGGAGACTGTCGGAAATCGTTGGCGTCGACTTCACCATCACACCGCCTTTCTACCTGCGCTGGTACATGCTCCTGTTCTATCTGCTGCTGCTCGCCGCCCTCGTCTATGGGCTTTTCAAATTCCGCCTCTACAAGTTAGAGAAAGACAAACACCGTCTGGAGGCAGTGGTTAAGGAGCGGACGGCCGACCTCGTCGAGGCTCAGCATGAACTGGTCAGACAGGAGAAGATGGCCACCGTGGGTAAGCTCACCCAGGGACTCATTGACCGCATCCTCAACCCGCTGAACTACATCAACAACTTTGCGAAACTCTCTGAGAATCTCGTAAACGACGCTATTGCCAATATTGAGGACGAGAAGGAAAAAATAAGCACCGACAACTATGAAGATACCATGGAACTGCTTTCCATGCTGAAAGGTAACCTGCAGAAGGTAGGCGAGCACGGAGCCAACACTTCGCGTGTGCTGAAGGCCATGGAGGAAATGCTCAAGGACCGTACAGGCGGACAGGTCGACATGAGTCTCAAGGAAATGTTGCTCAATGACGAGCAGATGCTCCAGAATTACTATAAAAAGGAGATGACAACGTTCCATATCGATGCACCTTTCTCCCTGCCTGAAGGTGATGTGCGCATCACAGGCAATGCCGATCTGCTGAATATGGCCGTCATGAGTCTGCTGCGTAACGCCGTCTATGCCGTGAAGAAAAAATGCAAGTTGCAGTCTGAGCAAGACTACCATCCCGAGGTGGCGCTGAAACTCAGCACCAGCGGTAAAAAGGTGCTTATCTCGATACGTGACAACGGCATCGGCATTGAGAGCACCATCATTGACCGCATCTTCGACCCCTTCTTCACCACCAAGACAACGGGTGAAGCATCGGGCGTGGGACTTTACATCAGTCGTGAAATCGTACAGAACCATGGTGGAGACATCACCGTGACATCAGAAAAGGGCGAGTATACCGAGTTCATCATCATGCTACCCCTTCGCTCCCCTTCCATTCTCCCAAAAACAGAAGACTATGAATAACCAAGTTGAATCCCTGCAGCAGCGTTTGCGCCAGCAAGAAAAGCTGGCTTCACTGGGCATGCTCAGCGCCGGCATTGCCCATGAGATACAAAATCCGCTGAACTTCGTCATTAACTTCAGCAAGATGTCGACAAAACTGCTTGCCGACCTTGTTGAAATAGTGGACGAAAACGAACAGGCACTGCCTGAGGCCGACCGTGAGGAGGTCGACGACATCGTTGCCGACCTGAAGGAGAACATGGCGCGAATCGTGGAGCACGGCGAGAGGGCCATCAGTATCATACAAGGCATCCTGCTCGTCTCCCGAGGCAAGGACAACGAGTTTCTCCCAACCGACGTGGTGCGTGTGGTGAAGGAATACGTATGGCTGTCGTATCATGCCATGCGTGCCAACTATAAAGGCTTTAATATCAGTATCTCAGAGGATTACCAGCAAGGATTGCCACAGGTTATGGCTATCCCACAGGACCTCAGTAGGGCAGTGCTCAACCTGATGAACAATGCCTGCTACACCACGTGGAAGAAAGCACAGGAGCAGGAGTCTGACTACACACCGCACATTGATGTGAAAGTCGCTATGGAGTCAGGGTATATTACCGTCACCATTACCGACAACGGTGAGGGCATGTCGCCTGAGATTCAGCAACGGCTCTACGAGAACTTTTTCACCACCAAGCCCATCGGTGAGGGTACTGGTCTGGGCATGGGCATCACACGCGACATCATTGAGAACAAGCATGGAGGCACCCTCACCTTCACTACCGAGCAGGGGCAGGGCACCAGCTTCACCTTTACCATCCCAACAAACAGGTAGATGAAAAGAGTAACATTTCTTCTCTTGCTTGTCCTCAACGTCCATGTGTTTTGGGCACAGAACGCCGACGAGCAGTTGCGCGGCATCTACGAGCAGGCCGAGATGAGCTATAACATCGGTCGGCTGGAGGAGGCGCAGACGCTGATCAACAGCTGTCTGAAGAATTTCAGTGGCACGCTGCGCCAAAGTGCCTACCGCCTTTTATCGCTGTGTGCGCTGGGACAGGACGACGAGGGGACTGCCGAGGAGTACGTCAGGAAGTTGCTGGCTGAGAATCCCTACTACAGTACAACGGTCAACGACCCGCAACGTTTCACTGACATGGTGGAGCGCATCAGCGGACGCATGGAAAACACCATCACCACGGCATCGAGCCACGCAGAGAAACTCAGCGAGGCACCGGTTCCGACAACGCTCATTACGGAGCAGATGATTCGTGACAGCGGGGCACGCAACCTGCAGGAGGTGCTGGCAACTTACGTGCCGGGCATGAACATCGTCGATTGTAACGACGACATCAACATTGCCATGCGCGGCATCTTCAGCAATGGACAGGAGAAGATCCTCATCATGCTCGACGGCCACCGCCTGAACAGTTACTGTACGAATATCGCCGCCCCTGACTTCAGCATCTCGTTGGAGAAGCTGAAGCAGATAGAGGTGCTGCGCGGCCCGGCATCGTCGCTTTATGGCGGCGTGGCACTGACGGCCGTGGTGAACCTCATCACGAAGAAAGGTGCCGACGTGGACGGAATCAAGGTCAAGGCAGGACTTGGCAACTATGGACAGGTGAAGGCCGACGTGCTCTTTGGAAAGCGATACTACGACCTCGACTTACTGGTATGGGGAAGCGTGTACAGGGCCAGCGGTGAGCTGCGTGACATGCCTGATATATGGGACATGGGATATTCCAAAGACGCGGTCACCGTGGGAGGCATCGGCAAAAAACCGTCCTACGACATGGGTGCCACGCTCAGGTGGAAGGACTTGCTGTTCATGTACGACACACGTTTCTCCCAGGTGCGCTCGCCCTATACCGTCAGCACTTCGGCATTAGCCTACGATTATGACCGCTACCGCACATACAACGGTTTGCATCCAGGCTATGCCACTGGTTCACACCATGCCAGTCTGAAGTACGGGCGGCAGTTTGGCAAAGTTACCCTCGACGGGGCACTGAGCTACGACAATGCCGACCTGACCCACTACCAGGTCATCAGCGACGACACAGTGCCACATTTTGCAGAACTATTAAATCTTGACAGTACCCTTGCAGAAATCTTCAGTAAACATGGCGGTACGTCGCGCTACATCAACGGTCAGGAGCAGAGCTATGGCGCGCAGCTGAAAGGCGACTATAACTATATTGCCACTGACAACCATAGTGGCTACCTCACCTTCGGAGTGGAATACTCACACTTCCAGCTCGACGACGTGCGCTACTGCATAGGCTATGACTTCACCAAGGCCACGCCAGAGAACGCCATACTTGCGGAGGTGGGAAAAGGCCATGAGAACAGCTACAACGCCTTTGCACAACTGAAGCATAGTTGGAGGTCGTTCATCCTGAATGCCGGACTGCGCTTCGACCATAAGGTGCGTTTCGATAACTCACGGGTCAACGAGCTGTCGCCCCGACTGGCACTCATCTATCTAAGACCCAAGTGGAACGTCAAACTGAGCTACTCCAAGTCGTTTGTTGACGCACCATACCTATACCAGAAAATCAACCAGTTCATGCCTCTTCTGAGATACGAAACCGGAGATGAGGATGACCTACAGAACTATGAGCCTCTAAACCCGGAGAAGCTACACTCCACCCAGTTCACCTTCGCTGGTACTCAGTGGCTGAAGGGTTTTGACTTCGAGCTGAATTTCTTCCATAACAGGGCGCAAGAACTGATCTTCTCACATATTCTTGGTTACGGGAACGGTGGTAAGAACAAGACCATCGGCGTGGAACTGATGACAGGATACAAGAGGGGAAGACTGACGGCAAACTTCAACGCCACCTGGACCCGTACACTTATGTCGAGCGTCAAATTATCAGAAATCTTTGATTATGACATCGACCACAATAACAATACACCCTCCTTCATGGCCAACCTCGTGACGGGATGGCAGGCAACAAAGAATCTGAGACTTTTTGCCAAGGCTGCTTTCCAAGGGAAGCAAACGACATACAACGTATCAGTCTCAACGCTGTCGCAAATATATGGAATAACAGAGCTATATAATACGGAAGCTGTCGGCGACGAACAATACCAGTTAGAATTGGCTATGAGGATGCTGGATTTGATAGAGAACCATCTTGTGTCGAGCGAGGACATTGACCCGCGTATCGTGTTTGACCTCGGAGCCGAATACCGATTGGGAAAACTCTCATTTGGATTAGACATTCACAATCTCTTTAACAAGAACTACTTTCAGAGCGGCATGGACACCGGACTGGTGCCACAGCGCGGGCGCTGGTTGATGGGCACGCTGGGCTATAAGTTCTGAGAACCTTTGACCGCTTTGTCGTAGGCATCGTAGGCATTGACGATGCGCGTCACGAGCTTGTGGCGCACGATATCCTTCTGACTGAGATTCACAATTCCTATGCCCTCTACGCCGGAAAGGATGTGGAGGGCTTCTATGAGTCCGCTCTTCTGCGAATTGGGCAGGTCTATCTGCGTCATGTCGCCGGTGATAATCATTTTCGTGCCACGTCCCATGCGGGTCAGGAACATGCGAATCTGTGCCGGAGTCGTGTTCTGTGCTTCGTCGAGAATCACCACGGCATCGCTCAGTGTGCGACCGCGCATAAAAGCTAATGGGGCTATCTGTATGACGCGCTTTTCCATCATGTCCTGTAGCTTCACCTGGGGCAGCATGTCCTCCAGGGCATCGTAGAGCGGCTGCAGGTATGGGTCTATCTTGTCTTTCATGTCGCCAGGCAGGAATCCTAACTTCTCGCCAGCCTCCACGGCAGGCCTTGAAAGGATGATTTTGCGTGCGGTTTTCTCTTTCAGGGCTTTCACGGCCAGGGCGATGCTGAGGTAAGTCTTTCCTGTTCCTGCTGGCCCCACGGCAAACACCATGTCCTGCTCCTGGAAAGCATCCAGTAGCCGCTGCTGGTTTTCCGAACGGGCCTTGATGGGACGTCCAGAGGTGGTGTAGCACACCACACCTTCGGGCACCTCGTCGCGTGTGCGGCGGCCCTTCACGATGTCAAGGATGTCTTCCTCGGCCAGCGAATTGAACTGTACGATGTGTTGCTGCATCTGCTCGGCGGCATGTTCAAAGGCCGCCATCTGCTCCTCGTCGCCGATAATCCGCATCACGTTGCCACGAGCAACAATGCGAAGCTTAGGATACAGCGCCTTCAGCATCTGCATGTGAACATTGCCTACGCCGTAGAACACCATGGGGTCTATGCCCTCCAATACAATGTGTTTCTCTGTCAATGTGTTTTTCCTTTTTGTGGATGATGAAAAGTTTGCGTGCAAAATTACGCTTTTTTCAGTAAATGGCAAAGGAAAAGCCGCATTGTACCCCTTTGCGGGCTTTTTTTTCATCTTTTATGATGATTTTTAACCAAATTGTTACGTATATTAGGAAAAATGTGTATATTTGCAACCAATTATCTAAACTGTCATAACTTAACTTATTAAAAATGAATATTCCTTCAGCATTCTGGCTTGTGCCCGTCGCATCGGTGGTGGCACTTGCTATGGCGTGGTTGTTCTTCCGCTCGATGATGGGCGCCGATGAGGGCACACCGCGCATGAGAGAGATTGCCGGTCATGTTCGCCGTGGTGCCATGGCCTATCTTAAACAACAGTACAAAGTGGTGGGTATCGTCTTTGCCGTGCTCGCCATCGTGTTTTCCATCATGGCATACGTGCTCCACTGGCAGAACCCGTGGGTGCCGTTCGCCTTCCTGACGGGTGGCTTCTTCAGCGGCCTGGCAGGCTTCTTTGGCATGAAGACGGCCACCTACGCCTCGGCCCGCACAGCCAATGCCGCCCGTGAGAGCATGGACGGCGGACTGAAGATTGCCTTCCGAAGCGGTGCCGTGATGGGTCTGACCGTCGTGGGCCTTGGCTTGCTCGACATTGCCATCTGGTTCCTTGTGCTCAACTATTTCTATCAGGGAGACAAGATGGCACTTATCACCATCACTACGACGATGCTTACCTTCGGTATGGGTGCCTCCACGCAGGCCCTGTTTGCCCGTGTGGGCGGCGGCATCTACACGAAGGCTGCCGACGTGGGTGCCGACATCGTGGGCAAGGTCGAGGCCGACATCCCCGAGGACGACCCGCGCAACCCTGCCACCATCGCCGATAACGTGGGCGACAACGTGGGCGACGTGGCCGGTATGGGTGCCGATCTCTACGAGTCGTATTGCGGTTCCATACTTTCTACGGCAGCTCTCGGAGCCACGGCCTTTGCCTTGGTTCCCGACATGCAGTTGAAAGCTGTCATCGCTCCGATGCTCATCGCCGCCGTGGGCGTGTTCCTCAGCATCTTGGGTATCTACCTCGTGCGCACCAAGGAGGGAGCCACCATGCGCGACCTGTTGCACTCGCTCTCCGTAGGTACGAATGTGAGTGCCGTGCTCATCGCTGTGGCCACCTTCGGCATCCTCTACCTGTTGCAGATAGACGGCTGGCTCGGCCTGTCGTTCTCAGTTATCACGGGTCTCTGTGCCGGTGTCATCATCGGACAGGCTACAGAGTACTACACCAGCCATTCCTACAAGCCCACGCAGAAGATTTCTGAGGCAGGACTTACTGGCTCGGCCACTGTCATCATCAAGGGTATCGGCACGGGCATGATTTCCACGTGCATCCCCGTGGTGACCATTGGCGTAGCCATCATGTTGAGCTATCTCTTTGCCAACGGTTTTAATATGGAGATGAGTGCCGAGGCCTTGTCGAAAGGTCTCTATGGTATCGGTATCGCCGCCGTGGGTATGCTCTCCACACTGGGTATCACATTGGCTACCGACGCCTACGGTCCTATCGCCGACAATGCCGGCGGCAACGCTGAGATGTGCGAATTAGGTGAGGAAGTGCGTCATCGCACCGATGCCCTCGACGCCCTGGGCAACACCACTGCTGCCACGGGCAAGGGCTTTGCCATCGGCTCGGCTGCCCTCACTGCATTGGCCCTGCTGGCTTCCTATATAGAAGAGGTGAAGATCGCCATGGAGCGTGCCGGAACGACGCTTACCAACCTGAAGGGCGACGTCATCAGCGCCGCCGATGCCACCATCCCCGACTTTATGAACTACTTCCAGGTGACGCTGATGAACCCGCGCGTGCTCGTCGGTGCTTTCATCGGCGGTATGGCCGCCTTCCTGTTCTGCGGTCTCACCATGGAGGCTGTGGGACGCGCTGCCCAGAAGATGGTGGAGGAGGTGCGCCGACAGTTCCGCGAGATTAAAGGTATCCTTGAGGGTACGGGAACGCCTGACTATGGGTCTTGTGTGG
>ERZ809472.295-NODE-295-length-12742-cov-12.051391_pt1 | contig 12742 bp, 7 predicted proteins | sample MGYA00521274_ERZ809472 | MGnify/ENA primary metagenome ERZ809472 (study PRJEB31581, sample SAMEA3312791) | metagenome | study: EMG produced TPA metagenomics assembly of the PRJEB8939 data set (Metagenomic analyses of Rumen microbiomes reveals... | reverse complement strand
AGAACAGGAATGGGTTCTCGGCCAAAGTAATCACAGGTTTTGCAACTGCAGCAGCAACAGGGCTGCTCCAGTAGTAGGTGGTTGAACTGCCAGTAGAATATTTAACGGAGATCTCTGTGATTTTTGCTTGACCGTTTGTCGCGCTGCCACTATTGGTGACTGTAAATGTAGCTGATGTGCCAGATAGATTTACGGTTGAACCACTTGTAACAGCATTTCCCCCATACGAGAATTGGCCACTATTGGAAATATTATATTTAATAGTGGCAGAGTTAAGCGTTCCGTTGGTGGTTGCTATCGTCAAAGAAGCATTCTCAGTTTGATAAAAGCGCCAATCAGAACCATTTGTATAATACTTACCTGTATTTCCTCCACCATTTGCAGTACAAGTCACGTTCTCATCAAGTGTCAAGCTTGTATATTGTGTACTATTACTCCAACTGTGTGCATTAGCATAGTCAGCTATAGTCGTTTCCACGGTGTGCTCTGCTGTTCCCTCATCTTCGGTCTTCGAATAGACAGGATAGAGGGTGATGTCAACAGTGGGATAATAGGTACCAGCAGTGATGATTGTCGGAGCTGTTGTCGTCTCGATGCTAACATTTGTTTCTGACCAACCAACAAATGTATAACTGTCAATGTCGCTGCGGGTGGGTAGCGTGACACCGGCATTGCCTATTGTCTCTGTGAGTGTGGAGTTATCATCGCCCAAAGTAACTGTATAGGTTGGTATGGCCTCAAAGTTGATGGTTACCGTACAGTCGGAGGTTGGCGTTACGGTGAACTCATTACCGTTCTGTTCAACTGTAGCCGAACCAGAAGAAACCGTATAGGCATCACTTGCGTAGGTGTATCCATTGGAAGGATTAGCAGTGATGACAAATCCATTAAGAGATACTGTTCCGTAACTATCGTTATTGCTTTGAGCAGTAATGGAATAGGCTTGCCACTGGGCTGCCACAGTTACGTTGCTGGCAGGCATGGTGAATTTACCCTCAGTAACTTCTACATCAGTGTTGCTGGCATCCTTAACAGACCAACCATTGAATCCATACCCTGTAGGTGCCGTAAAGGAGTTTTCAAGTAGGGTAACTTCGGCACCTGCTTCATAAGGACTATCCTCATCTGTCATTGTGCCTGATCCGCCGTTGGCATCGTAGGTGACGGTATAGGTGGTTGGACCACTTGAAGTGTAAGTGATTGTAACTTCAGAGACTCCACTACCTTTGCTACTACCTGCACCTTTACATTGTATTCTTATAAAACCCGTTGTATTGGCCGTGGGGTTGGTCGGGGACGAAATTGTATAATCAGTCAAAGTAGTATTTGTAGGAGCAATCGTGCCTAAAACAGTTTCCGTATTATTTGAATACCATGACACAGTAATTAGTGCTTGAGCATCCGAAGGTCCTCCATATTTACGAGCTTTGAGCTTAATACTCGTAAATCCGTTTTGTGCGAATTCTGAGGTTTGAATATAGTGGTCAGATTCGATGAGTTTAATATAGTTAGTTCCTCCTCCATCACTTCCACTCCATCCTGTTGGTAAAGAATTAGTAGATGATGTTTTGTAAGTGGTTCCACTAACAACTTGTCCCAGCGTACTTCCACTTCCCACTATCAGGGCGCATAGCAGGAGCATTGTTTTTAGTAAAGTTTTTTGTCTCATAATTAATAGTTTATAGAGTTAATAATATTGTTTATCCACTTTTGAAGCATTGCGATAAGTGCATATTCGCCGCAAAGGTACTCACTTTTTGCGTACCTGCCAAACAAAAAGAAGAAAAAGTTTTCTTTATTTCTTCTTATTCCTTCATTTTCACATATCATGTAGGGACTTATGCTTCGGACGTTCTGAAACGCCGATAAATGCGGACGTTCTGTTTGCCATAGTGACACTACCATAGCAGGAGAGCCGGGCAAAGTGGAAGAGAGAGCCGGGCAAAGTGGGAGGAAGCGCCGTTCGGACTGGGACGGAGGCCGGGGGTTTCTGACCGTTCCACGGCCGCGGTCTATATGTTCCGCGCCCGCCGTCTATATGTCCCACGGCCGCCGTCTATATGTTCCACGGGCGTGGATAGGTCATATTTCATACCTTGGTAGTAGTTCATCCGATATTTGTTCCCTGCATGACGTCCCTTCCAAGCGTCGAAAACACTTTTTCTGCCAGAGATAGTGGCTGTTAGAAATAAAATTGCTACCTTTGCCGCCGAATAACGATAACGACACATCATGGAAGCAATCAATGACTTTTTCACCCTGCTCAGCTCGTTTCTCTGGGGCTGGCCGATGATCATCCTGCTGCTGGGCACGCACGTGTTCCTGACATTTCGTCTGGGTATGCCGCAACGCCGTCTGCTCACAGGCATACGTCTCTCCACGAAGAGAGACCCCGGTGCCGCGGGCGACGTGAGCCAGTTCGGCGCGCTGGCCACGGCACTGGCGGCGACCATCGGCACGGGCAACATCGTGGGTGTGGCGACGGCCGTGGCCTTAGGTGGCCCTGGGGCGGTGATGTGGTGCTGGCTGACGGGCATCTTCGGCATGGCGACGAAGTATGCCGAGGGTCTGCTGGCGGTGAAATACCGTGTGAAGGGCAGCGACGGCCACACCTACGGCGGGCCGATGTACGCCTTGGAACGCGGCCTGGGCATGAAGTGGCTGGCAGTGCTCTTTGCAGCTTTCACGGCCCTGGCGTCGTTCGGCATCGGCTGCACGGTGCAGGCCAACAGTATCGCCCTGCTGATCAACGAGACTTTCGGACTGCCCACGTGGGCCGTGGGACTGGCCGTGAGCGTGCTTGCCGCAACGGTGATTCTCGGCGGGGTGAAGAGCATCGCCCGTGTGTGTACCGTCCTCGTGCCGTTCATGGCCGTGCTCTACGTCATAGGCTGCTTCGTCATCTTGGTGATGAACAGCGGCTATGTATGGCCGGCGGTGAAGCTCATCGCCACATCGGCCTTCAACCCTTCGGCGGTCGGCGGCGGCTTCGTGGGTGCCACGGTGATGATGGCCATGCGCTACGGCATCGCCCGAGGCCTGTTCTCTAACGAGAGCGGAATGGGATCGGCACCCATCGTGGCGGCAGCGGCACAGACACGCAACCCCGTGCGCCAGGCACTGGTATCGAGTACCGGCACGTTCTGGGACACGGTGGTCATCTGCGCCATGACGGGCATCGTGCTCGTGAGCAGCATCCTGGCCTACCCCGACATCACTTACGCCGACGGGGCGGCGCTGACAAAGGTGGCGTTCTCAAAAATCCCATATATCGGGGCACCACTGCTCACCTTCGGCATTCTCACCTTCGCCTTCTCCACCATCCTGGGATGGAGCTATTATGGCGAGAGTGCGGTGAACTATTTAGAGGTAAAAGGAGGTAATGGAGCGGAGAAGGAAAAAGAAATAAAGGAGATTACCAGCGACCGCTCGCGCTTCTACCGCATACTCTACATCGTGGCCCTTTTCTTCGGCAGCATCATCAACCTCGACGTCATATGGAACATCGCCGACTGCATGAACGCGCTGATGGCCATCCCCAACCTGGTGGCCCTGCTGCTGCTCAGCGGCGTGGCAGCCCGAGAGACCAAGGAGTATCTCTGGGGAGACAGACTTGACGAAGAGTCGGGAAATTAGATGTTTATCACCTGGTCACAGTATTCCACGACAGCAGGCCGGTGGGTGACGAAGATGACGGTGCGATCTTTCTTGGACAACAGATTGTGAAGCACCTGGCGCTCGGTGTCGGCATCGAGTGCGCTGGTGGCTTCGTCAAGAAGCATGATGCTGCCTGGACGCAAGAGGCTCCGGGCAATGGCTATGCGCTGTGCCTGTCCCTCGCTGAGACCGCCACCCTGCTCGGCGAAACGGGTGTCGAGGCCGTCGGGCAGTTCGAAGGCAAAGTCGGCACAGGCCTGGCGCAGGGCCTCATACATCGCTTCGTCGCTGGCCAAGGGAGCACCAAGCTGCAAGTTCTCACGCAGCGTGCCACTGAAAATCGTATTGCCCTGGGGCACGTAGACGAAGTTGCAGCGGTGGAGAGAGGTAAGGGGATAGTTCACAGTGCAGGGTGCAGAGTTCACAGTGGCACACTGATTTAACTCTGAACTGTGAACTGTGCACTGTGAACTATAAATCTCCACCTTCCCTTCCTGCGGCTTCACTAATGCCAGCAGCAGACGGATAAGTGTGGTCTTGCCAGAGCCGGTCTCGCCCATGATGGCAGTACACGAGCCGGGAGCGAAATCATAGTTGGCATGGACAATAACGGGTTGCTGTCCTGGTGCTCCGTAGTTGAACGTCACGTCGCTGAAACGCACACCGCAAGGGCCTGGCAGCAGCTGCGGCTCACCCTGCAACTCCTCGGGAGTGGACTCCAGCTCCATAAGGCGCTCGGTGGCAGTAAACACACTGACGAAAGCTGGCACGAGCTGTGTCAGTTCGCGTGCCGGACCTTGTATGCGATTGACTAACTGTAGGAAAGCCGTCATTGCGCCGAAAGTGATGGTGCCTTGGCTCAGGCGGAGGGCGCCCCAGAGGAAGGCGATGAGATAGCCCAGCGAGAAGCCCACGTTGAGGAAGAAATTGCTGGCCACGCTGAAGGCTGTACGACGGCGCACCCAACGACGAAGCTCGCTCTGGATGGTCTCTAAGCGCGAGAGCATCTGACCGTCGGCCTCCATGGTCTTGACCAGCATGCGGTGCTGCATGGTCTCGGTGAGCAGACTCTGCACCTGACTGTCGCAGTCGCGCACACGGCGCGTGAAGCGACGCATATATAAGATGTAGAGGCGGCTGATGATGAGAAACAGGGGCAGGATGGCCACGGTGATGATGGCCAGCCACGTGTCCATCTGAAGCAGGTAGACGAACGCTCCGCAAAACATGGCCACGGTGCTGAGGGCCGAGGGCAGTGTCTCGGTGAGGAAGGTGACCACCTGGCGCACGTCCTGCTCCAGGCGGTTGATGATGTCGCCGCTGTGCATGGCTTCGCGTCCTCGCCACTCCGAGCGCAGCAAACGGCCCAGCAGACGCTGCTGCATACGGTTCTGGGCCCGTATGCCGAGGATATTCTTCACCCACACGCGGCTGATGCCCAGGGCAAACTCGCCCAGGATGAGGGTTGCCATGATGCCCACGGCCCAGTAGATGCTGCCCTCACGCACACCCGACGCCGTATCGATGGCCCGTTGCATGGCCCACACCGATGCTAAGCTGAGCGCCACGCCCATGAGGCCGATACTAGCATTGAGCACCGCCTGCAAGCGGTTGCCACGGAGTGCGCGCCACAGCCACCGTGCTATCTGTCCGGCGGTGTAGTGGTTATCGGGCAACTGGAGAAATTCTTTGAGCCTCATTTTCTCTAAAGCCGACTGTCTGCAGCCCACATCAGTTTTTCGCGAAGAGTAGAGAAATAATTTGCCCCTTTACGCTTCACAATTTTCGCAGTATACGGGGCACGATGCAATGTCAGCGTGATGCCTTCGGGCAGGTTCTGCGAGCGTCCGTCGATGGCCACAAGGAAGGTGTGGCTTCGGCTGCTGACAGTCAACGCGATGCTGGCCGAGTCGGGAATGACGATGGGCCGAATGTTCAGCGAGTGAGGAGCCACGGCAGTCATCAGCACCACACCCGTGCGCGGAGTGATGATAGGCCCTCCGTTGGAGAGCGAATAGGCCGTACTTCCCGTAGGGGTGGAGACGACGAGTCCGTCGGCCTGATAGGTAGCCAGGTGCTCACCGTCGATACTGGCACGGATGGAAATCATCGATGCCGTGTCACGTTTCAGGATAGCCACGTCGTTGAGCGCACAGTCATAGCCCTCGATATGCTCACCGTCGGTAGAGACCTGTATCAGTGCACGGTTCTCCACGCTGTAGTCGCCGCTGTAGAGGGCATCAATACAGGCATCCACCTCGCTGGCACTCACGTCGGCGAGGAATCCCATGCGGCCCATGTTGATGCCCACGATAGGCACCTGGTGGGAGCGCACGCGGCTGGCAGTCTTGAGCAGCGTGCCGTCACCGCCAAGGGAGAGGGCGAAATCACAGGGAGGAAGGTCGGTAAACGTTTGCAGGGTTTCTGCCCCGTAAACCCCAAGCGGGTTGTCGGGCAGACCCATGAGATATTCATAGTAATCACGGTCGACAGCCACTTGGGCACCGTGCCTGCAAAGTGTGGTGAGCAGCTGGCGTATGGCCGCCGACTTCTCCTGCTGGTAAACATTGCCAAAGAGGGCAAATCGGAGGGTATTGTCTGTCATGATGGTGCAAAGTTACGAATATTTTGCGGCTGCGACAAATTTTCACGTCCTTTTCTTGTCCAAACCACGGAAAATGCCTACCTTTGCCCCGTTATGTCCATTCCTTCCGCTTCCAGAACGAGCAATTTACCCACCTGCCGTGAAACCCTTGTGGTGGTGCTGGCTTCTGTGGCCTTCCTGGCTTTCCAGATGCTGGTGGTGGGTCTCATTCCGGCCCAGGTGCTGATGGTGGTGCTCTTTCTATTGCTCTTCTTTGCCTGTATGCAGACGCGGAAGTTGGCTGTGGCCCTGCTGCCCTTCGTGGTGTTCGAGGTGTGCTACGACTGGATGCGCCTCCTTCCCAACTACATGGTGAACCCCGTCGACGTAAGAGGCATCTACGACTGCGAAGTGTCGCTCTTCGGCTTGTCAGGCGCCACGCTCTGTGAGTATTTCCATGTTCATCACTGGCCCATAGCCGACCTGCTGGCCGGACTGTTTTACCTTTGCTGGGTGCCCGGTCCGATGGCGGTAGGCCTGTGGCTCTACTTCACAGGCCGACGGCGTGAATACCTCCACTTTGCCGTGGCCTTCGTGGTGGTCAACTGGGTGGGATTTGCCATCTACTACCTGCATCCTGCCGCCCCGCCCTGGTATGTCATCGAGCACGGCTTTGAGCCCATCCTTGGCACGCCGGGCAGCGCCGCCGGACTGATTCGCTTCGACGAACTGGTGGGCATCCCCGTGTTCCAGAGCATCTACGTGAACAACTCCAACATCTTCGCGGCCGTGCCCTCGCTCCACGCCGCCTATATGCTCGTGGCCACCATCTACGCCGTCATGCCATCCAGTGTAGGGGCAGACCCCGTGCCAGTCCGCCAAGCCCCTGGTATTCCCACCCCGCGCTGGCAGAGATTTGCAATCCCCGCCGTCTGCGTCCTCATCACCCTCGGCATCTGGTTCACCGCCGTCTACTCATGCCACCATTACATCATCGACGTACTCTTAGGCATCGTCACCGCCCTCGTAGGCATCGCCCTCTTCGAGTACGTGCTCATGCGCTGCTTGCCTGTAAAAAGATTCATGCACGCCTACGAACGATACGTCTCGTGAGATAACAATAAAATGCAATGAAGGAAATCATGCACAGCAACATCTTACTCATATTGCGCCCGCTGGGCCAGTGGGACATTGTCACCGCCGAACTGAGGCGCGTGGCTGCACTGGGGCGGTACATGGAACCTAAGGCGGCCGTGAAGGCGCAGTGGGTAGACGTCGACGATGACGAACTGCGACAGTTGGCCAACGTCTGTGAGGAGCTGCAGACCGACAGCATCTACACCCGCTATGCCAACAAGAAGGTGTTCCGTCGAACGGACGATTTCTGGTCGACCCACGATACCATGCTGCGGCAGCACGTGAAGCACTTGAGTGACCAAAAACTGCTAAAGGCCGTGACACTGGCGCAACAGCAAGACATACCCATACTCTACGCCCAGACCGAGGGCACGCCGCTGCACATTACAGACCAGCTCACATTCACGACCGACGTCAAAGCAATGCCGGTGATGTGCTTCCACCGCCACGAACAGGGCATCAGCTACACCATGAAGCTGCGCATCCCAACTAATGACGAGACCTGCGACCCTCAGGAGGCCCAGGAACTGGCTGGACACATCACCGTATTAGGTCACGAGCCGGGACTCTTCATCATGGACCAACGGCTCTTGCTACTCGCCGACGGTTTCAGCGGCAAGCTGCTACTGCCCTTCACCACGAAGGACGTGGTGGAAATACCCCGCCGCATAGAGAACGACTACATGAGCCGCTTCATCCTGCGCAACGTGACCAAGGCGGAGATTGAGGCCGAGGGTTTCGACATCAGCGACACGGGCGACCTGCCCGTGCCCTGTCTGCACACGGAGACGGCCATCGACGGGCGGCCACTGCTCACGCTGCGATTCCGTTACGGCAACAACGACTATGCCCCCGACAGCAAGGCCAACGGTCGCGTGACGCTCACCGCCACCGACGACGGCGGCTACCGCTTCACCCGCCAGATGCGCGACCGCGAGAAGGAACAGCACTATGCACGGAAGTTAGGGAGATTCGGCCGACTGAAGTTCGACTCCACCAAGGACATGGTGGACTGGCTGCGACAGAACGCGCCGAAACTGCGACGGAAGGGCTTCGACGTGGTGCAGCCCTCCGACAGCGTGTTCTACATCGGCCCGTTAGACATTGAGCAAAGCGACACCTGGAACGGCGACTGGTTGCAAACCGATGTGACCATCGTGCTCGACAACGGCCGGCTGCGCGTGCCGTTCCTCGAACTGCGCGATACTATCCTCCGAGGCGATCAGACCTACATACTGCCCACCGGTGAACAACTCATCATACCGACCGAGTGGCTGAAACGCTACACCCCGCTGGTACTCACAGGAATGCCCAAGGGCAACGGATTCCAGCGCCACCGCTGTCAACTGCCAGCCGACGAGAACCCGTCGTCACAGCCCTTGCTGCCGCCGCAGAAATCACAATCGCCCCAGCTCCCTCCAGAAGCCCTCCGTGCCACCCTCCGACCCTACCAGCTCATCGGTTTCCAGTGGCTGTGGCAAAACTTTGAGGCACAGACGGGCTGCTGTCTCTCCGACGAAATGGGTTTGGGAAAGACCCTGCAGACCATCGCGCTGCTCCTGAAATACAAGGAGGAGCACGCCTCCAAGACAAACCAGACTTCAAGACTGGACGCACAGGCCACAGCACGCAAACCGCAGCCTGGCCTGCTCTTCTCCGAAGATGAAATGCGCGGCGAGGCCTCCTATCCCTCATCCCTCACCTCCCACCCCCGCAAGACCTCATTCGTCATCACCCCTGCCTCTGTGGTTCACAACTGGCGCAACGAACTGGCACGCTTCGCCCCATCGCTCAGCGTATGCACCTATACCGGCAGCACTTCTGCACGTCGTGACAAGCGTCATGGCCTCATGCGCTTCGACGTGGTCATCACCACCTATCGAACAATGGTCAACGACATTGACTACTTGGCCGAGCAGCAGTTCGGCATCGTCGTATTCGACGAGAGCCAGGCCTTCAAGAACGCTACCTCGCAGGTACACCGGGCTGTGACGCGCATACAGGCCACCCACCGTCTGGCACTCAGCGGAACCCCCGTGGAGAACAGTCTCATGGAGCTGTGGAGCCTGATGAACGTGCTCAACCCGCCGCTGCTTGGCAGTCAGCGCACTTTCCAGCAGACCTTCATCGCCCCCATCGCCCGCCAGATGGAGGAGGAGCGTGCCGCACTGCTGCGCCGACTCATCAAGCCCTACTTCCTGAAGCGCACGAAGGAGGAAGTGCTCAGCGACCTGCCCGCCCGTCAGGACGAGGTGGTGGTTTGCCCCATGACCGACGACCAGGCACGGCTCTACGCCGAGGAACTGTCACGCGCACGCAACGAACTGTTGGCATCGCCCGACTCTCCCGAAGGGAGTGAATTCACATCTGTCCGCCACCCTTTGTCAGCCCGACAACTGACTGAGAACCAGCGCTTCCACATACTCGCGGCCATACAGCGGCTGCGCCATATTGCTAACGGCGAGGGTAAGTTGACCGCCATATTCGACCACTTGGAGAGCCTACGCGGCACAAACCACAAAGTGCTACTCTTCAGCGAGTATGTCTCCATGCTTGAGCGCGTGGCAATGGAGATGCGCCAGCGCCACTGGACCTACGACATGCTCACAGGCCACACCCATGACCGCGAAAACGTCATTGCCCACTTCCAGCAGACCGGCGACTGCCAGTTTTTCCTCATATCACTAAAAGCCGGTGGCGTGGGACTCAACCTCACGGCAGCCGACTATGTCATGCTTATCGACCCCTGGTGGAATCAGGCCGCTGAAGAGCAAGCCATCGCACGAGCACACCGCATAGGACAGCATAATCCCGTGTTCGTCTACCGCTTCGTTTCGGAAAACACACTTGAACAGCAAATACTCAATTTGCAGGAGCGTAAACAGACACTTATCGACAGTGTGATGCCCTTTTTGGATAAAAAAAGTTAATTATCAGGTCTTTCCACCTCCCTACAACATCCCATCTCGCCAAAAATGTGTACCTTTGCAGCCGCTTTCCGCGTAACCGATGGCAGGAAGATAGGAGAGTTGCCTGTTATGTTGCGCATGGAACGATACAGCACAATTATAAAATTAAAAAATTAAAGGTTAAAATGGATTTAATTAAAGTTGCTGAAGAAGCATTTGCAACCGGCAAGAAACACCCCCAGTTCAAGGCTGGTGACACGGTGACTGTCGCTTACAAAATTATCGAGGGTTCTAAGGAGCGCATCCAGCTCTACCGTGGTGTCGTCATCAAGATTTGCGGACATCAGGAGAAAAAGCGCTTCACCGTACGCAAGATGTCGGGAACAGTAGGTGTGGAGCGTATCTTCCCCTTAGAGTCGCCCAACATCGAGAGCATTGAGGTGAACAAGGTAGGTAAGGTGCGTCGCGCCAAGCTCTACTACCTCCGCAAGCTCACCGGCAAGGCCGCACGCATCAAGGAGAAGCGTTCGGGCATTGTCAAGAAGGAGGATTAATCCGTAAGGACTTACTTTTCCTAAGAACAGTCTTAGACATTGAACGGCTCAGACCAAGCAAGGGTTTGAGCCGTTTTTGGATGAAAAAGTAATCAAAGAATAACCGACGGAGTCGCTTCGCTTGTCGAAGAACCGTTCCCGCTGATACTTTTCAGTCTTTCAATCTTGCACTGGTGCTCCTTCGTTTTCTTGTCGTAGCTGATGCCGACGAGGAGCATGTCACCCGTATATTCGGCGACCTTGGCGGGGTAGTGGCGGTTATGAATCTGGTCGATAGCAGTATCGACAGTGTCGTTGTATTTTAACTCAACGATAATAGCGGGTGTGGTGACATTCTTGCGCGGCATAAGCACCAGGTCGGCGAAGCCTTTGCCCGTCTGGAACTCGCGGTGGAAGATGTAGTCGCCGTGGGCGTAGTAATAGGCGATGGCGAGGACACAAGCCATTGAGTTCTCGTCACTGTAGCGGATGATGCTGGTGTTCTCCGAATGTGCTGCTTCCACGAGGCGTGCAACGGTCTGCTCGTCACCACGAAGGGTGGCTTCCAACAGGCGTTCCGACTGCTGCAGAGCATTGGCGATGGCTGTCCAACGGACGCTCTTTATGGCGTTCACCATCTCGCCAGCCACCTCACGATTGGGAATAAAGCACTCGTCGCGCCGCCAGTCGTAGCTAAGGTAGCCCAAGTGAATCAGCACGGTGAGCACGTCGTCGCGGCTGTGTACCTCCGACAGGTCATTCTGGAATCCCGTGGGATCCACCTTCGCCCGTCCTCCGGCGAGCATATTGATGATGTCCTCCTTCAGTCCGTCGAAATTCATGTTGATATATCCTGATATGCTGTCAAAGGCGCCCGTGCTGGCCCAAAAGCTGCGGCAGCGGCCAATATCAACGGCCTGCATCACGGAATTGGGGTTGAACATTGAGGGCTGCGGGCCTATCTGATAGCCGTCGTACCACTTTTCCAACTCGTCGAAGTCCATCCCGTGCTTCGTTGCCAAGGCCTGCACCTCCTCCTTCGTAAAACCAAAGAATGTTGCCATCTTCCGAGGCTCCACCATCGAATATTCCTGAAAGTTGTTCATGGCCGACTGGGTCTTATATTTCTTTATCGGCAGGATTCCCGTCATGTAGACTCCGGCGAAGACTTCCATACCAAGCACGTCCTTGAACATGCTACGCAGCCAAGTAACATAATCATCTGTCTGGTCGGGCAGGCTTGGGTCCTGTGCACACTCACGGAGAATGGCATCCCACTCGTCGATAATGAAGATGAAGGTGTCGCCCGTAGCAGCATGGATGTGCAAAAGATATTTCATCAGGTCACTGTCCTTTGGCACTGGCACGCTGGGATAGGCCGTACTAATATCGGCTATCAGTTCCTTCTCTATATAATCCACAACATAGCCCGTGCGCAACCTTCTCGTGAATGATGAAAGGTCAAGGTAGACAACCGGGTACTTGTTCAAATGCTCCTCAAACGTCGGGTCGCTGGCAATCTCCAAATCGGCAAAGAGGCTGCGGGAGTCACACGAGCGGTCGTAGTAGGCTGCGAGCATTTCAGCCGCCATCGACTTGCCAAAACGGCGGCTGCGCGTCACACAGGTGAATTTCTGTCTGGTGAAGAGTGTCTTGTTGATGACGGCGATAAGTCCAGACTTATCGATGTACTCACTATTGAGGCTCTGACGAAATGCCTCATTGCCCTTGTCGATATAGATACCCATCAGATTATATTACGAATTATGGATTACAATTCTGAGGGGCAAAGTTAAACAATAATTTTCTTACGACAAAATATTCAACAGAAAATCTTCCAATGGAATCAATGGGAACGGTCCTAAACGGTAACCATCCCATTTTCGACGTATTTTGCATTTGCCGGGGACTTTGTACCTTTG
>ERZ809472.294-NODE-294-length-12767-cov-12.247483_pt1 | contig 12767 bp, 10 predicted proteins | sample MGYA00521274_ERZ809472 | MGnify/ENA primary metagenome ERZ809472 (study PRJEB31581, sample SAMEA3312791) | metagenome | study: EMG produced TPA metagenomics assembly of the PRJEB8939 data set (Metagenomic analyses of Rumen microbiomes reveals... | reverse complement strand
TGTGTATCCTCAAGGACTTCTACTACAACTTCTCCCGATTCGAGAAGATGGGCATCGTGGGTAACAACGGGACGGGGAAATCTACCTTCGTAAAGATGCTCCTCGGAGAGTTACAACCCGATAGCGGACGTATCGTCGTGGGCGAGACGGTGAAGTTCGGGTATTTCTCTCAGGAGGGTTTGCAATTCCGTGAAGACCAGAAAGTTATCGACGTGGTGAGAGACATCGCCGAGTATGTGGACTTGGGGCAGGGACGCCATCTGACGGCCACCCAGCTGCTCCAGCACTTCCTCTTCACCGGAGAACAACAATATAGCTATGTGGCCAATCTAAGCGGTGGCGAGCGGCGTAAGCTCTACCTGTGCACGGTGCTCATGCGCCAGCCCAACTTCCTGGTGCTCGACGAGCCTACCAACGACCTCGACATCGTGACCCTACAGATACTGGAGGAGTATCTTCAGGACTTCCCGGGTTGCGTCATCGTGGTGAGCCACGACCGTTACTTCATGGACAAGGTGGTGGATCATCTTCTTGTGTTCAAGGGCGACGGCGTGGTGAAGGATTTTCCGGGTAACTACACGCAATACAGAGAGTGGGAGGGAAGTGCCCTACAAACCTCGCCCCGAAAGGACGCCGTTTCCGGGACGGTCGCCAAAAGCGTTGCCCCACCGAAGGAAAAGCAGACGACCGGGCCTCGGAAGATGACCTACAAGGAGAAACGTGAGTTTGAGCAACTTGAGAAGGATATAGCTGACTTGGAGGCCGAACAGAAGGAGATAGAAGAGGCCCTTTGCGGAGGCACCACGTCGGTAGAGAAGATTACCGAGCTGAGCAAGCGTCTGCCTCTTCTCAAGGAAGAACTCGACGAGAAGTCCATGCGATGGCTGGAACTCTCGGAACTATGAACTCTCAACTCTGAATTGTGAACTATCAATTCCCTTCCCGACTCTTGGAACAGGCAGTGCAGGAGTTTTCCCGTTTGCCTGGCATAGGACGCAAGACCGCCCTCCGGCTGGTGCTCCACCTGCTACGTCAGGAGCCCGATGATGTGGTGCGCTTTTCTGATAGCATTGCCACCATGCGGCGCGAGGTGAAGTTTTGTAGGGTGTGTCATAACATTAGCGACACCGACCTCTGTCCTATCTGCTCAGACCCTCGTCGTGATGCCTCAATCATCTGTGTGGTGGAAAACATTCAAGACGTGATGGCCATCGAGAACACCCAGCAATTCCACGGGCTCTATCATGTGCTCGGAGGGCTTATCTCACCTATGGACGGCATAGGCCCCTCCGACTTGGAGATAACATCGCTGGTGGAGCGTGTATCGGGGTCGGACTCCGTCAAGGAGGTTATTCTTGCCCTGAGTAGCACGATGGAGGGCGACACCACCAACTTCTACCTCTTCCGTAAGTTAGCTCCTACAGGTGTGGCCGTGAGCATCATCGCTCGGGGAATAGCCGTGGGCAATGAACTGGAATACACCGACGAGGTTACCCTCGGACGTTCCATCATCAACAGGACTCCCTTTGGTTAGTCCTAATGCCGTTTTCGCCATTCCTTGGCCCTCACGCCGATGTTCTTTTGTAAGCACTCACTATAGAGCCAAGGTTCACAACTATGGATGTCGCCCACGTTGATGAAGTTCTTGTAGGCACGATATTCCGAACCACTATAGCCACTGACCACCAAAACCTTGTACTCAGGCGACAGGGTGACGGTAATCGTGTCGTGGAGGGTGGCAGGAGTGGCATCGGTGTGCCAGTTAACGGGGTTGATGCCCATACAGGTGGCGGCGATGACGGGATTGATATACTTCACGTCCTTGACGGTGTTGTAGCAAATGGTGACGCCCGTGTCGGTCTCACGTTGTGCCGCCTTGATGTGGCTGGTTTGAAGTGTGTCGTCTGGAGTGACCTTGTAGCCTAAGACGTAGGCCGCCGCCACCTGGTCGTAAGTCTCGTCGCTGATATGCTTCAATAGCTCCACCACGGCCAGCCCTCCCTGACTAAAGCCCGCAAGGATGAGTGGTCGGCTCTGGTCTCGATGAGCCTGGAAATGGTCGAAGGCCGTAAAGACATCGTCCATAGCCAGACGGACACGCATCTTAGTGCTATCCTCGTCCTCAAGCATGAATGCCTCAATGGTCGTGTGACGGTAATAGGGGGCGTAGAATCTGTTTCCAGGAGCCATGTAGGCCGCCACCTTGTCGATTTCCTTGGCCATGTGCTCGCGGTGGGTGGGGTTCCATACATCGGCGTAGTGGCAGGGCGTTCCATCGTCGGTCGTCCAGTCCTTTTCCCAGGTTGATACTAAGTAGAACACGTCGGCCCCCGTTTCCTCAGGGTCGTCGTCCTCGGTAATCCACATCGTAGCGTCTTGATAGTCGGGAGCTTGTGGGATAAATTGCGTTACGGTTTCCGTCACCATCGGTTCTTCATCCTTTGACGTAAATAAGGCCGTCAACGCCAAGCCTCCAAGGACAAGGACGATGAGGAACATCCAAATCTTTCGTTTAGTCATATCGTTTTATTGAGTTGTAAATCATTTTGATAAGGGAAGATGCGGTTAACCCGATATTCCTCTTAGCCGTTTCTGGCTTCAGGGCATCTTCCAAGGCCAGTCCGGGAGGGTTGATGCACACCACTTGGGAGAATCCGGCACGGAGCAATAGTTCACGGTCCGTGACTTTTCCAGCCATCAAAGCTACGGGAACATCGTGGGCCTTGGCTCTTTGAAGGATGCCAAAGGGCAACTTGCCCATCAGCGTCTGGCGGTCGGAAGTGCCTTCACCGGTGATGACCAACGTTGGAGGGGATTTGCAATCCCCTCCCCTGAGCATTTCATCAAAACGGATGGTTTCAAGCAGGAGGTCAATGCCAGAGCGTCTTTCGGCATTCATATATTGTAGGAAGGCATAGCCTAAGCCTCCAGCCGCTCCTGCCCCCGGCCAGTCCTGACGGTCATAGCCGAAATGCTTAGCAGAGGCTTCCGCAAACCGTTTGGCACGCCCGTCTAACCACCGTACCATTTCCGACAAAGAACTCTGTTCCGTAAATTGCGACATCGCCGCAATCCCTCGTCGAAGCACTTTCTGAGGTGCAAACACGTATGCCGCTCCGTTCTCCCCACAAAGAGGATTGGTGACATCGGTAGCTATTGTGAAACGGACGTCACGAAGTTCCTTGACGTCATCCCAATGTCCTTCCTTGTATACACCAGCCTCCCCACGTTGATGGGCAAAGCTATCGATGATAGCCCTGAGCATGCCTATTCCGCAATCGCTGGTGGCACTTCCTCCAAGCCCTACGATGATGTGCCGGCACCCTCTTCTCACGGCATCGGCCACCAGTTGTCCCGTACCGTAGGTAGAGGCCACGATGGGGTTGCGCTCTTCAGGAGCCAGTAGCGTTAGTCCGCTCGCCTTGGCTATCTCTATGACCGCCGTGTCACCCTTCATCAGATACTGAGCCATAATAGGACGCATGAGCGGGTCATAGACCTTGATCGTTACCAGCTGGAGGGGATTTGTAACTTGCTGGAGGGGATTTGCGACTTGTTGGAGGGGATTTGTAATCCCCTCCGCCGCCCTAAAAGCCTCTAACCATCCCTCTCCGCCATCACTCACCGCTATCTGCATCACCTCGGCATCGGGCATCACCTGATGAATACCCTTTGCCGCCGCCTCATTCGCTTCCGTCGATGTCAGACAGCCCTTGAGTGAATCTATCGCCACCACTATCTTCATCATCCTAACGACAATATGCTCATGAAATTTGCGCGCAAAGTTACGAAACTTTCCTCATACAATTATTTCTGAGGCCGTTAATTTGCCTAAATACATTTAAAATATGGACATAGATTGAGCGTGGAATGACCAAAATACATTATCTTTGCACCCTGGATTTAACTAATAATGGTTTATGAAAAAGATTTTGACATGCTTGCTGGCCACTTTAGGGCTTACCTCAGCCTGCGGCCAAGAGAATTTTGAGAATGTAGATGTTGAGGGATTCTCCGAACTGATAGAGAATCCAGGTGTTGTAGTGCTCGATGTGCGTAGTGCCGGCGAGTTTGCAGAGGGTCATCTTGACGGAGCCATCCTGATTGACCAGGGGCAGGGCGATTTCGTAGAGAAGGTGAAGGCTACCCTGCCTACCGACAAGAAGATTGCCCTCTATTGCCGTAGTGGACGTCGCTCTGCCAATGCCGCCGGCAAACTGGCCGCCGAGGGCTATCAGTGTGTGAACCTCAAAGGTGGCATCATTGCCTGGAAGGGGGCAGGGAAGGCCGTTACTACCGATACCTACGAGATGGACGTGTTTAAGACGAAGAGCGGCAAGACCGTCAAGTTCCATGCCCTTGTCCATGCCAGCATCCGCATGGAGTATGACGGAAAGGAGATTGAGATAGACCCAGTGACCAAGCTGGGTAACCGCACCGTCAATCTCTCGGCCATGCCCAAGGCTAACTATATCTTTGTGACCCATGAACACGGCGACCACTTCGACAAGGAGGCCATCAAGGTACTCTCTAATGAAGGTACGAGACTGGTCACTAACGGACGTTGTGCCGAGATGCTTGGTGCTGGCGAGGTGATGGCCAATGGTGACAAGATACAGATTGCCGATGACTTCATGGTGGAGGCCGTTCCTGCCTACAACACCACCGAGGGACGCACTCAGTTCCATCCTCAGGGGCGCGACAACGGCTATATCCTGACCATCGACGGCCTACGAGTCTATATTGCCGGTGACACGGAGGACATCCCTGAAATGGCATCAATCAAGGACATCGACATTGCCTTCCTGCCTTGTAACCAACCCTATACAATGATGACGGAGCAACTGGTCAAGGCAGCCAAAACTATCAAACCGAAGGTGCTTTTCCCTTATCACTACGGACAGACGGATGTGACCGTCGTTCCTTCCTACTTAAAGGATGAGGGCATTGACGTGAGAATCAGGCACTACGAGTAATTCTTCTTAGTTACTCCACTCCCTGATGTTGCTACGCTTGAACACGATTGTATCGGTGTGGGTGATGGAACCGGCGGCAAAATAGCCCAGACATCCGCCAGTGATGTTGCTACGTGGGTTGGCTCCACCTCGTTGTCCGGCACGTAGGGATGAGTAATAGTCAAAGACCGTCTGGTCAATGGTCATTAGCTGGCAGGTGATCGTGTCACCGTCGTAGAGTATCGACTTCCAGTTCTCCTCTTCGTCCTCGTCCATCATCTTCTCACTGGTGGAAACCATGTCAATGAACACCTTGCCTGGCGGACAACCTCGGTCGTTGAGCACACCCCAACGGTAAGGCTCCGTATTTCTCTTTCCTGCTAAATGCGGATGATGGGAAATGCGGTCTATCCTATACCAGAAATGTGTGCGCTCAGAAGGGTCAGGGTCGATGGCCCACAACTCGTATACAAGCATGCGCTGGTCCATGACCGACATCCAGAAGAAGTTGGCCGAGAGGATGGATGCCGATGGCAACATGTAGGCACTGGCCTCATAGTGATGGCCGTCGTAGTCAACATTGAGCCGATAGGTGTTCCCCGCAATGCCCTTTAGTGGCGAGTAATAGCTGTTCGAGGCAACATCGTAGGGTAGGGGAGTCGTGATTCCCTCGGTCGTAATGGTCACGTCAGCCCCTTTCAGACATTGCCGATGGATGGAGTCGGTCACCGAACGGCTCTGGGTGATGATTACCGATGAACCTTCGTTGGTCACTCTGCCTTCAATCGTCACGATAGGCTCTACTTCATTGAAGTCGAAGTCGATTTCCTTCTTACAGGCCGTCATCGCCATTACTGATAGGATGATATATAGGTATTTGCTCATGTTTCAATATTTAAGCGTGAACGACACGGAGGGTACGATGCCGAAGAGCGAGGTCTGCTCCACTTTGGTGCCCGTAGGATTCTTGTCCTCGTTTTTGAAACGGATGGTATAGGGGTTGTAGCGGCAATAGGCGTTGTAGATGCCGAACGACCAAATTTGTGTGGTACGCCCTACCGCCCTGGTGTAGTTGGCACTCAGGTCCAGTCGGTGATAGGCAGGGGCACGATAGCCGTTGCGCTCGTGATAGTAATAGAAGGTGGTGCCGTCGATGTCGTACTTGGCCGAGGGTGCCGTGAGTGCCTGGCCCGTATTGTAGCGCCAGGTGGCGGCGAGGTCCCATTTAGGCGATAGCTGGTACATGCCTACTACGGCGATGTCGTGTCGGCGGTCGTTCGGAGCCGTGTACCACTGGCCACCGTTGATGCCCTCAATCTTGTTCTCCGACCACGACAGGGTGTAGGATATCCAGCCCGTCAACGGCCCGTTGTTCTTATGGGCACAGAACTCAAAGCCGTAGGCCCTGCCCTTGCCGCCCAGAATGAGGCGCTCAATTTCTATCTCGGAATAAAAAGCCTTTCCGTCGCGATAGTCGTAGACGTTGCGGATGTTCTTGTAGTAGGTCTCTGCCGAGAAGTCGTAGTCGCTACGGGGTGTGATGTAGAACCAGCCCAAGGCCACTTGGTCGGCTTGCTCCGGACGTATGATGTTGCTGGTCATGGTGTAGCGGTCGAAGGGCATCGACATTGACATGCCGCTGATGGCGTGAATGTCCTGAGACGTGCGACTATAGCCTAACTTCAGGCTATGTTGCTCGTTAAGCGTGAGCTTGGCACTGACGCGAGGCTCCACGTCGGCGTAGGTCTTGACAATGCTACCGCTATTCTTCTCTATCGTCTCAGTGATGTTGCCCTCATGGTCTATCTGATAATAGGGTGAGCCGCCTAACACGGAGAACAGATGAAGGCGTGCTCCAGCCATCAGTTCTATCTTGTTACTGATCTTCCATTCGTCACCCACCCAGAGGGCACCTGTCAGGGCCTTGCGCTTCTCCCGTTGATGAAGCAGGTTGATGTCCCACTCTGCCGACTGAAGTTGCAAAAGAGTGGCCTCTACACCGTAGTTCAGGCGGTGGTGGCCCGTTTGCCACGTCTGCTGGTGCTGGAACGTGGCGTGGCGTATGTAGCCCTTCATGGTGTAGTAGACGTTGAGCATGTCGATGCCCACGTCGCTGGTGAAGTCGCTATAGAGCAACTTCGTGTTGGCATAGTGACGGTCGCTAAAGGTGTGGAGCCAGTTGGCCGTTGCGGTGGTATTGCCCCATTCCATGTTCATCATGTCGGCCAGTCCCATATTGTCACGGCCACGGAAGAAGGAGAGCGAGAGTACGTCTTTTTGTTTCAGACGGAAGTTGAGCCGGAGGTTGGCATCGTAAAAATGGAGCGTGTTGTCGCGATATTTTTTTGAGGCTTTCAGAAATAGGTCGAGGTAGGAGCGTCGTCCGGCAAAGAGAAACGACGAACGGTCTTTCCGGATTGGTCCCTCGGCTACGACCTTGGCTGAGAGCAACCCTATGGAACCGCCGAAATGATAGTCGTGGAGGTCGCCGGAGCGGGTGCTGATGTCGAACACCGAGGCCGTGCCGCCACCTAATTGAGCTGGCACCAGACCCTTGTAGAGCGAGCCGCTCATCAACGCGTCGTCATTGAAGGTGGAGAAGAGCCCCATCAGATGGCCAGCATTATAGACGGTGGCATCGTCGAGCAGTATCAGGTTCTGTGCTGCCTTGCCGCCTCTCACCTGATAGCCTCCCGAAGCCTCATTCTCGCTCTTCACGCCGGGTAGAAGTTGTATACTCTTGATGATGTCCTTCTCGCCGAAGAGCGCAGGAACCTTGGCGAGCGTGGAAATGTCGACCTTCTCCACGCCTATCTGAACCTCCTCCATACGTTTCTGGGCAGAGCGTGAAGTGACCGTCACCTCCTTCAACGTATCCTCAAGGGCCACACTCCCAACTCCTTTCCCATTGAGCGGGGTGTTGCTGTGCTGTGCTCGGCAGGGTAGGGAAGCAACGAGTATTCCGATGATTGTCAATAATCTTTTCGTCTTCGTTTTCACTTTTCGTTAAAAATTGTGTGCAAAGATAGTGGTTATTGAGGAATTATCATTATCTTTGTGCCCGATTTTAGGATAGTTTATCAAGTTACTAAACAAAAACTGAACTTATGAGACAGAAAAAGACTATTATCGCAATCCTTGCCCTCCTGATGTTGCCGATTATTGCAATGGCACAGTATCAGCAAGTGAACGACATCTCGTACACCCAGTCTGCCGATGCCTACGCACAGGAGCGTTGCAAGCTCGATGTCTATTACCCTACGAATCAAAAGGAGGCACCTGTGGTGGTGTGGTTTCATGGCGGTGGCATCGAAGGTGGCAACAAGCACATTGACGAGCAATTGAAGAATAGCGGTTTGGTGGTGGTTGCTGCCAACTACCGTTTGCTGCCCAAAGCTCACATCGACGATATTCTCGACGATGCCGCGGCTGCCGTGGCCTGGACTTATAAGAACATTGAGAAATACGGTGGGAGTCACCGTAAGATATTTGTGGCCGGACATTCCGCCGGCGGCTACTTGCTTGACATGATTGGTCTCGACAAGAAATGGCTTGCCAAGTACGGTGTCGATGCCGACTCATTGGCCGCCCTCGTGCCCTTCAGTGGTCAGTGCGTGACGCACTACAATATCCGCAAGCAACAGGGCATCCCGCCCTTGCAGGCCACCATCGATCAGTACGCTCCGCTCACCTACGTCCGTCCAGATGCCCCGCCTATGGTTATCATCTCAGGTGACAGGGAACTGGAGCTTTACGGCCGCTATGAGGAGCAGGCCTATTTCTGGCGTATGCTGAAACTTGTAGGCCACAAAGACGTGACGCTCTATGAGATGCAGGGCTACGACCACGGCGCCATGCCCCAACCCGCTTACAAGATTCTGAAAGACCATATCCGAAGACTGACCGCCAAGATGACCTCAGCCCTTCCCACACCGACCATCAAGACCGAACAGCAGGCCGAATACTGCTTTAAGTGGCAACCCGAATACATCCGACGTGATGCTCGCATCGATGACGGTATCCTCCATTTCGGAAACAACGACGGCTACTACGACCTCACGGCTGAGACCGGTGCTCTCATTAGCCAGCTTCGCGACTTCACCGTTTCCGTCCGTTTCAAGGTCAGCTCCGAGAATACTCTCGACGGCTACGGATATTTTCTCTTCGCCTTCTCCCAACTGGCAGAGAACAGCGCCCACGAAGGTCCCTACATGGCCATGCGTCTGAACGAGCAACGCTTCGAAACCTCTACTGGCGGCTATGAGCACGAGCAGATTATCATGCAAGGCGGCAAGCCCAAACGCGACGTATGGGTTCACGCCCTCTACCGTCAGCAGGGCCACAAAGGCGAGTTATTCCTCGATGGCAAACTGATTGGGAGGAATGAAAACATGCCCATTCTCGCAGAGATATTCAAGGATGCCCCCGCCAACTGCTGGATAGGCCGCGCTCCCTTCCGTGGCGACAAATACTTGACGCAGACTGACGTCGCCGACTTCCGCATCTATAACTATGCCGTCAGCAACCAGGAACTCCGACAGTTGATGCAGAAGTGATATCATTTTCATAGTGCTCAGAGACGAGTATCATCATTTATCCCATCACCACGTCGAGTACCATCATAAGGACAAAACCGATGGCGAAACCGATGGTGTTGAGATTACTGTGCTGACCAGTAGAGGCTTCGGGGATAAGTTCTTCGACAACGACATAGAACATGGCTCCGGCGGCAAAGGCGAGCATATAGGGCAGGACGGGCATGAGGAGCGAGGCCAACAGGAGGACGGCGAGGGCTCCTACAGGTTCTACGGCTCCGCTCAATGAGCCGATGACGAATGATTTCCACTTGGAATTGCCCGCGGCGCGCATAGGCATGGAGATAATAGCACCCTCTGGGAGGTTCTGGATGGCGATACCCAAGGCTACGGCAACGGCACTGGCCAGTGAGATATTCGAGATGCCGCTTTCAGCTCCAGCAAAGACGACGCCGACGGCCATACCTTCCGGGAGGTTGTGGATGGTGACGGCGAGGGCGAGCATGGCAGTACGTGAGAGTTGTGAATGAGGGCCTTCTGGTTTGTCTGTGCCAATATGTAGGTGTGGGGTCAGTTCGTCAATCATCAGCAGGAATCCCATGCCCAAGAGGAATCCCACGGCGGCAGGGATGACGGACGATGACCCGCTGTCCGCCACCATCTCCATCGACGGAATCAAGAGTGACCACACCGATGCGGCCACCATCACCCCTGACGCAAAGCCGAGCAAGGTCTTCTGTAACCTTACAGACATTTCATCCTTCATGAAGAACACGAAGGCGGAGCCGAGCATCGTTCCCAGCAATGGAATCAACAGTCCTATGATTAACGTTGTCATAATCGGGGGCAAAGGTACAAAAAAGTTCTCAGATCATAGTTCACAGTTCAAAGTTTAAACTATTTTAAGTGAAAAGAAAAGCGTAAAAAGTGAAAAAATGCTTTCGCATGGATGAATATGAAATAAAAGTTGTACCTTTGCAACGCTATGAAAAAAGAAACCTATATCCGCCGCAGGGCACAACTGAAAAAAGACATGGGCAGCGGGTTGTTGCTTTTCTTAGGCAACGACGAGGCGGCCATCAACTATGCCGACAATACCTACCGCTTCCACCAAGATTCCACCTTTCTGTATTTCTTCGGCCTCGACTATGCTGGTCTGGCCGCTGTTATTGACATTGATGCCGACACGGAGATTGTGTTTGGCAATGAGCTGACCATCGACGACATCGTATGGACGGGTCGCCAGCCGACGCTCAGTGAGAAAGCGTCGGCCGTGGGCGTGTCGAAGACGATGGCGCTGAGTGAACTGAAATGCTACCTCGACAAGGCCCGCAGCAAGGGACAGACGGTGCACTTCCTGCCGCCTTACAGAGGTGACCACCGCGTGTGGCTTTGGGAACTGCTCGGTGTGGAGCCGAAAGCACAGACCGACATGGCCTCGGTGCCGTTCATCAAGGCCATCGTGTTGCAGCGCAACCACAAGGACGAAGAGGAAATCCGCGCCATTGAGGCGTCGGTGGATCTGAGCACCGAGATGCACTTGGCCGCCTACCGCATGGTGCGTCCAGGCATCCACGAGTCGCAGGTGGCTGCCGTCGTCGAGGAGGTGGCCTGCCGTCACGGTAACAGATTAGCCTTCCCGACCATCGCCACAACGCAGGGACAGGTGCTACACAACCACGGTTTTATTCATACGCTGAACGAGGGCGACATCTTCCTGCTTGATGCCGGAGCAGAGACGCAAGAGCACTATGCCGGCGACCTGTCGTCGGCGATGCCCGTCGGCGAACGTTTCACAGAGCGGCAGGCAGAGGTCTATAACATCCATTTGGAGAGCTTCTATGCTGCCGTCGATAAACTGAAGCCGGGCGTGCCCTTCCGCGAGGCACATATTGCCGCCGCTACGAAGATTGCGGAGGGCATGAAACGGCTGGGGCTGATGAAAGGCGACCCTGCAGAGGCTGCGGAAACGGGTGCATACGCCATGTTCTTCCCCTGTGGCCTGGGCCACATGATGGGCCTTGACGTTCACGATATGGAAAACCTCGGCGAACAATATGTGGGCTATGCCGAGGGGATGACGAAGAGCAGGCAGTTTGGCTTCAAGTCGTTGCGCCTGGCCCGTCCGTTGGAGCTAGGTTTCGTGTTCACCGTGGAGCCAGGCATCTATTTCATTCCCGAATTGATGGACAAGTGGCGTGCTGAGCATCAGTTTGAGGATTTCATCTGCTACGACAAACTCGATGCCTGGCGTGACTTCACAGGTTTGCGCAACGAGCTCAACTACCTGATAACGCCTACAGGTGCCCGTCTCTTGGGAACCATCAAGAAGCCTATGACCATTGAAGAAGTGTACGAGGCAAAGATAGTTTAGAGTTAGTTCGTTATTACACTATCTTTTTTCGTGATAGAAAGAAGGAGTGGTGCTATTTATGCAAATAATGATTACTTTTGCAGAAACAAATAATCATTATAGCATGAAAGGATTTATTGGAGAAATGCTGGGGACGTTTATCCTCACGCTTTTTGGTTGCAGCAGCGTGGCTGTAGCCGTGCTTTTCGGAGAGTATAACAGTATCTTTCAAATCGGACTCGTGTGGGGCATCGGTGTGACGCTGGCCATCTTCCTGACCCGTCACATCTGCAACGCCCACCTGAACCCCGCTGTCTCGGTGGCAATGGTGGTGGCTGGCCGCATGAAGGCTAAGATGCTGCCGGGCTACTTAGTGGCCCAGTTCGTAGGTGCCATCATGGCGGGAGCGATGCTTTACATCCTGTTCAGCCCGTCGATTGCACAGTATGAGCTGACGCATGAGATTGTGAGGGGCACCGCCGCCTCGGTAGATACCGCCCGAATGTTCGGCGAGTTCTATCCCAATCCCGGCGATGCCATTGCGACCGTCTCGCTGCCCTTGGCTATGCTGGCCGAAGGTTTCGGCACCATGATGCTCGCGCTTTTCATCTTCGGACTGACCGAGGACTGCAATGTGGGCAAACCCTCGTCCGACCTGCAACCGCTGTTCATCGGCCTCACCGTGTCGAGCATCATCTTCTTCGTGGCGCCGCTCACGCAGGCCGGACTCAATCCCGCCCGTGACTTCGGCCCGCGCCTCGTGGCCTGGCTGATGGGGTGGGGCAGTGCTGCTCTGCCCGACGCCGTCGGTGGCTGGTTCTGGGTCTACATCCTCGCGCCCATCCTTGGCGGTGTCGTCGCTGCATTACTATTTAAATTCATACTTGAGCCAATTAACAAAAACAAGAATTAAAGATATGAAAC
>ERZ809472.293-NODE-293-length-12810-cov-8.026264_pt1 | contig 12810 bp, 8 predicted proteins | sample MGYA00521274_ERZ809472 | MGnify/ENA primary metagenome ERZ809472 (study PRJEB31581, sample SAMEA3312791) | metagenome | study: EMG produced TPA metagenomics assembly of the PRJEB8939 data set (Metagenomic analyses of Rumen microbiomes reveals... | reverse complement strand
TCGTCGCCCATCAGGTCGGAGCCTTCGCCGCCTCCGCCGCCCCAGACATTGTTGGGATAAGCGTCCTCAGGCATGGCACCCAGTGCGATGGCGTAGTTCACAGCGCTGCGACCCAGTACGAATGCACCACCCTTCTGCCAGTATTCCTTCATCTTGGCCAGTGCTGTCATTGCACCTTGCTCAGCTTCTGCAAAGCCGTTGTAGTTGCCGTATGATGAACAATGACGGTGGAAGAATATCAGCTTACACTTCTCGAGTGAGATGTTTCCACCTGCTACGTCGCTCCATGATGCATAGGCTGCGCTAGCAATGTTACCAGTGAGCCACTTGGCAGCAGCCTTCTCCTCGTCGTTCAGCAACTCGATGTTCTCTGCATCGCCAACAAACAGTGCGATAGGATCCTCAATCAATGTGACGTAAACCGTATATACTGTGGTAGCGGTATTGTCGTTCAGTGTTATCTGGAACGGCTCTGTAAAGTTGCCCTTAGTGCCGCTTGCAGGACTACATGTGGCATCCTCGCTGCACTCCACTTCGAAGGTTGCGTTGCTCAGGTCGATACCGCTGTTGGCCATCACACTGACGGTGATCGTCTTGTCCTGCTGGTTGATGGCACCTTTCACACCTTCAAGGATGAAGAGCGACATCAGCGCCTCGTCGTTTCTTACGCTTACCTGATAGTCCATCACCAGGTCGCCATTGCTAATGTGAAGATTACGATCGCCATCAAAGTTGATGTGGTCGCCCACCTTCATATTGGCCTGTGCACCAGCTGATACCGTAAGACTTGTTATTTCCATATCTTTCTTCTGGTCGAAGTCTACAGGCACCTTAACCTTTACCAGGCGCTTCTCGGTGTTGATAGTGCCTTCGTACTGACCATTCAGAACAAACTTCTCAACCAAGCATGAACCGCTCACGTCAATGCTTCCCGTATGGTCATCTGAACATGACACAAGCATCGAACTAAATACTATTTGACAAATGATAAATGATAAACCTATCAGAAGTCTTCTATATATCTTGGTAATCATAATTCCTAATTCCTAATTATTAATTCCTAATTATCTTCTCTTACCACTGTCCGCAGTTCTGGGTATAGTGTCCGTTCGATGCAGCCATCTGCTCGTAGGGAACGGGCAAGTACTCGTTCTTGTTGGCAGTAAACTGTGATCCGCTCAGGAAGTTCATCTTCTCACTCTCAGAGCTGTAGTACTTGTTTAGTACGGTAGCTGCGTCGCCCCAGCGTACCAGGTCGAAGAAACGTTCACTCTCCATAGCTAGCTCCAGTCGGCGCTCCATCTTAACAATCTTCATGACCTCGTCCTTGCTGTAGCTGCCATTGTACTTACCTACTGCATAGTGTACACCATACTTATTAGAGTAGTTAGATACCACGCTGCTTGCAGTCATACCTGCTGCACGCTCACGAACCTGATTAACCAGTGCGATAGCCTCAGATGTCTGTCCCAGTTGAGCCTGTGCCTCAGCACGCATCAGCAGTACGTCGGCATAGCGCAGTACCACGCGGTTCATCGAACTTGCCCACTGCGAGTCGCAAAGATACAGATAGCTGTCTGTCAACGCCGGGTCAACGTTCTGCTTCAGTGAAACAAAGTAACCGAATGTACCACCACTACGGCTCCAGGCATTAGTCTCGCTAATCATAAAACCAGGGTTGAACATGTAAGGAGTGCCTGGCACACCTACTGTAACAAACAGTCGTGGATCTACTGTCTGCGCTGAGCCTACGGTATATTCTTCGTCGGCAAATGTGTCGAGCATAGGCAGACCGTCGCTGTTGGTGCGATAGGCGCTAACCAGATTGTGAGAAGGCTTGTAGAAATCACAACCAGAGTCGTGTACCTTTGGAATACATGGTACGATCAGACGATAAGAGAAGTTCAGGTTACCATAAACCGTTCCGTCATTTTTAGAGTACTGTATAGCCCAGATGCTCTCTTTGCCATTCTCGTACTGTTCCTCAGGACGGAAGTTGTTATGCAGGTCTGCCTCCAGTCCGTAGCCAGTCCTTGTAAAGAGAGCAGGATTGGTGTATTCCACCACCTTCTGCAGGTCTGCCTCGCTGATACCTGTTACCTGATTGGTGTTGGCATCATCCTGATGATAAGCCTTGTAAAGATAAACCTTAGCCAGGAATGCTGCACAAGCGGCCTTTGTCGGGCGACCCTTTTCTGCCTGAGTTTCAGGCAATACGGTGTATGCGTCCTCCAAATCGTTGATAATCTGCTGCCAACCCTCATCGTTGGTATACTCAGTGTTCGAGAGGTTATTGTAGTCCTCCTCAGTCATGTTGGGCTTGTTCACAAATGGAATCTTCTTGAACAGTCGCTTCAGCTGGAAGTGGCCGTATGCACGCAGGAACTTCATCTCGGCAGTACGCTGCTGGATGGTAGTGTTCTTCTGGTCGGCACTTGCCAGAATATCGAGTGACAAGCTGACACGGCTCAGATAATTGTAGAAACGTGTCCAGATAGAGCTGAAAGGCCAGTCGGTGGTCATCACGCCTGTGCTCTTCTCTAGTCTGTGGAAAGGCTCACCGTCAGAGAAGTCAGAACCGCCAACGTATGCGTCGTCGCTTCGTGTGTCGTAGTTCCAGAGTGAGAATGATGCGTTCATATCTTCGATTGAGACCAGTCCGGCATATGCTGAAATCAGCACGTTGTCGATATACTCAGGGTTCTTAACCTCGTCCTGAGTCAGCGTGGCCTGTGGCACTTGCTCCTCCAGAAAATCAGAGCAAGAAGAGAAACCGCAAATTGCGCAGATTACACAGATTATATGGAATATCTTTGTTTTCATAACGTTTACTTTTTTATCTTTTTACTTTTTTACCTTTTCTTAGAATCCCACGTTGAGTCCGAATGTAAGATTGAGGGGGATAGGATAGTTGAATCCTGGGTTCTCCGGGTCAGCACCAGTAAACTTGCTGCTCTTGATGGTCAGCAGATTCTGAGCTGAAGCATAGAGGCGGATACGGTCAAGATGAAGCTTATCTGTAACATGCTTTGGCATGTTGTAGCCCAACTGTATGGTGCGCAGCTTAGCGTATGAACCGTTCTCGATATAATAAGAAGATACACGACCCTCGTTATTCGTATCCGATGTTGTGAGTGCAGGGATATCGCTACCTGGGTTAGCAGGACTCCAAGCATCGAGCACACGGACACCCTTGTTCAGGTAAGGAACATTGATGGCAGAGTTTGCCCAGAAGTCAGTCTGTGACTTATAGCCGCGACAATCCACGTCTACGCCCTGAACGCCCTGCCAGAACATGGTCATATCCCAATTTTTGTACTGCAGGTAGATGTTCAAGCCCCATGTGAAGTCGGGTGTCGGATCGTAAATCCAGTCCTGATCTTCCTCTGTGATGTGACCATCCCCGTTCAGATCCTTATAGCGGATACGTCCCAGGCCAGCACCTTCCTGCGTTGCGTGATTGTCAATCTCCTCCTGACTCTTGAAGATGCCATCGTAGATATAACCTACCTGCGAGAACATGGGATGACCTACAACGCTTTTGACACCGTTGCCACCATACTTACCGTTGGCAGCCACTGTCTCAGGCAACTTAGTAATCTCGTTCACGTACTTACTGATGTTTCCGCTGATGTCCCATGAGAAATCGTTAGGCAGACGGTGACGATAGCCAACGGTCAATTCCCAACCATTGTTCTTTACCTCACCGGCATTGATCCACTGGCCAGAGCCCTCACCCATGGCTGCGATACCTTCCATGAAGAGCAGGATGTCGGTGGTCTTCTTGTTGAACCAGTCGAAACTGCCGTAGATTTCATTTCTCAGCATAGCAAAGTCGAGACCGATGTTGTGCTGAGTGGTGGTCTCCCACTTGATATCGTCGTTGCCGCGCTGATTACGAACGTAACCATTAGCCAGGTCGTAACCACCATTCTTACCTGCGATATCATATGATGAACCAGCCTGTCCGCTGCCCCACAGTCCTGTAGATACCACAGACTTATAAAGGGTATAGCGTGCAGTGTTGGAAATTTCCTGGTTACCGGTCTGTCCCCATGAGTAGCGAATCTTCATGTTGTCGAGCCAGCCCTTGGTCTTCTCCATGAACTTCTCCTCACTGATGCGCCAACCTGCTGATACAGAGGGGAATGTACCATACTGATTGTTTGTTCCAAATCTGCTCGAACCATCACGACGGATAGTTACGCTGGCCAGATACTTGTCGTCGTATGTGTAGTTCACCTTGCCAAAGAATGATACCAAGCTGAAACCTTCGCCAGATCCTTCGGCAAGTTGTTTGCCTGCACCTGCACTCGGCCACATATAGTCGGTATTCAGAATAGCCAGCTCATAGCGCTTGGCACTGTTCCACTTGTAGTCTTGACGGTTCACCTCGGTACCAATCATGGCATCACCACGATGCTTGCCAATCTCCAGATTGTAGGTAGCAATGGCATTCCACATCCAGCGCATCCAGTGCTCCTGCTTGCTTTCCACGGCACTGTCGGTACGCTTTACCTTACCATTTTCAATGGGGTAGGTAAAGAATCGCTGTTCCTTCTGTGTGTAGTCCATACCAAGAGTAGTACGAACCATGAAGTTCTTGAATGGGGTAATGCTCAGGTGTACATCGCCAAATGAGCGCCACTGTGTATATTCGTTGTCTTTGGCGTTATCAATCATACTCAGCGGATTCTCGCGCTCTGAGTATGCACCCAGTGCCTGGGCGTACTTGCCGTTCTCGGCCCAAATTGGGAAGTTGGGGTTGAACTCCAATGCATGCTCCAATACACCGCCAGGAGCATCAACACCCTTTGTACGATTTACGGTGAAGTTCTCACCAATGACCACCTTGTCATCGAATAGCTTATAGTCTGCATTGGCACGAGCCGACAAACGATTAAAGTTACTATTCTTAATGGTGCCTTGGTTATCATAGTAACCCAGCGAGAAGAATGAGCTGCCCTTCTCAGAGCCATTGCTTACAGAGAGGTTATACTGCTGTACCACGCCTGTACGTGTAATCTCATCGAACCAGTCGGTATCACCAGCACGTACACTGGCGTTCTCGTCCAGATACATGTTCATAGTCATATTGTTCAGTATGGGATTGCCTTTAGCGTCGTAGCTCCAGTCGTAGTTATAACCCAGGTTGTTGTTGCTTGGGTTCACACCATCGTTCACGCAAGCCTGCCAGTAGGCGCGTCCCCACTCGTTGGCGTTCATCGTTTCAATCTTATTGGTATAGAATGAGGTGGCAACGCTACCATCGAAGTTCACCTTCACCTTACCGTCCTTACCCTTCTTGGTAGTAATGATGATAACACCATTGGCTGCGCGCGAACCATAGATACTGGCAGATGCTGCATCCTTCAACACCTGAATGCTCTCGATATCGTTACCGTTCAGTTCATGCATACCAGCCTTAGTAGGCACACCGTCGATGATGTAGAGAGGATCGTTGTCGTTCAAGGTTCCGACACCGCGGATACGAACCGTAGCAGCTCCAGAAGGATTACCATCGGCTGAGATATTCATGCCTGGTACACGACCCTGCAGAGCCTTCATCGGGTTGTTCTCATTCTGCTTGGCCATTTCATCCACGCTTACGGTCGAGATTGCACCTGTCAGGTCGGCCTTGCGCTGGGTGGTATACCCCGTCACCACGACCTCCTGTAGTACCTCAGCGTCATCCTTCATTGTCACCTTCATCCCTTGCTGTGCAGGCACTTCTTGTGTCTGGTAGCCGATGTACGAGATAACGAGGATGGCGCCCTCGTTCACTTTGATTGTGAAGTTTCCATCGAAATCGGTAATCGTACCGTTCGACGTACCCTTCTCCATCACGGTGGCACCGATGACCGATTCGCCAGTCGCGTCGATCACCGTACCACTGATCTCTGTCTGCGCGTACATTATAGTACTCGTCAGCAGAACTGTCAAACTTAGGAAAAGTTTCTTTAGTTGTTCCATTGTTGATCTTTTAATTGGTTTGTACTTTTGTGAATTGAATTTTCTGTTGCAAAAGTACTATCAATATATGTATAAGGATATAAAATATCGTTCATTACACCCCAAAATTGTTTCAATGTAACATATTTGCGATGAAATGAACGATTTTTGCTATCTTAAAGATCTGAGGGGCTGATGCCGAACTCGTCCTTGAAGCATTTTGTGAAATAAGAGGGGGCGGTAAAGCCTACCTCATAGGCTATTTCCGATACGTTCTTGTCGGTGGTCTGAAGCAGCTCACGGCCTTTCTGTAGACGGGCTGTACGGAGCAGTTCTACCGGTGATTGTCCTGTGAGTGCCTTCACCTTTCTATATAATTGCACGCGTGAGAGGCCCAATTCTGCTCCGATGGTTTCGACACTGAGGTCGCTGTCGGCCATGTTCTTTTCAACAAATTCGCGGAACTTAATGAGGAAAGCGTCTTCTTTCATGCTCGTTTGAGACGTGTCGCCCGTTTCCTCATGATCTGTCTTTTTTACACCAAACAGATTCTTCAGTACAAGGCGGCTCTTCAGGAGGTTACTGATACGGGCAAGGAGTACGTCGGCAGAGAAGGGTTTGGTGATGTAGGCATCGGCTCCGCTTTCGTAACCTTCTATCTGATGCTGGCTGAGGGCGCGGGCAGTGAGCAGGATGACCGGAATGTGGCTGGTGGCAGTACCGCTCTTGACGCGCTGGCAGAACTCCAGACCGTTCATCACAGGCATCATCACATCGGAGACAATCAGATCAGGCACAATCTCGTTGGCGATAGCGAGTCCTTGCTGACCATCGGCAGCCTCATTCACTTGGTATTTGTCTTGCAGGATGGTACGGAGATAGGCACGGATGTCGGCATTGTCATCGACAATCAATACCGTTGACATTTCGTCGGCAAGAGTCTGTTCAGTTTCGGAAGTTTCTACTATCGGAGCTGTCTCTTGCTGGCTTGCCGTCAGATCATCAATGCTACCAGTAGCCTGCACGTTCAGCATCTTATTGATGAGTTGTGTCAACTGGTGGGTGTTGCGTTGGATGATGGCAAAGAGGCCTGAGGCTTCGGCACCCGCCTCCTGGATGTCTTTCGTTTCTGCCAGTTGGGATAGCGGACCTTCAATCAGTGTCAGCGGGGTACGGAGTTCGTGGCTTACCTGAGTATAGAAATCCAACTGTTCACGTTCCATCTGGGTGCGCTCCTCTTGAATTCGGGCCTTTTGTAGATGGTAACGATAGATGAAGATGATCAGTATCAGCAGCAGAAGGATGAATGCAAGGGCCAACGCCAAGACTATGCCTTGTTCACTAAGCTGTTTCAGATAGAGATCCGAACGCTCATGCAACTGGTTGAGATTGTCTCCTTGACGTACCATCTCTTCGTTCTGCAACAACAGTACATTAGCATTATCTCTGGTTACGAGGGAAGCCATTAGCGGGTTCTCTTTTTCATACGGCTTGCCCTCGAGGATGTTCATAGCCAATTGCAGTACCTCATCGCCATGGGTCGGATAGATATACGAGGCATCGAGGATGGAGTCGCGTACGCAAACCAAACCATTTCCTTCGCCTGGCAAGCCGTCGATACCGCAGAAACGAGGAGATGAGAAGGTGAGAAGGACTTTTGAGGCACCGACGGCCATACGGTCGTTCTGGCCGAACACGAAATCCAGATCCGAAAGGTCACCCTGATAATCCTTAATGGCTTTGACCGCACTCTCTTCTGTCCAGTCACCCTGCAAGGAGGCGACAAGCGTAATGCCGGGATAGGTTTTCAAAGCACTCACAAAACCATTATGACGCTCAATGGCTGGTGAAGATCCTTTTAAGCCCATGATTTCAAGTACACGTCCTTTTCCTTTAAGTTGAGTTGCAATATACTCACCCATTAGGCGACCCATTTCAAAGTTATCGGCTCCAATATAGGCGGTGAACTTTTCTGAATTGGTCTTGCGGTCGAAGACAATAACGGGAATACCCTTGTCGTATACCTCATCGATAGCGGGAGAAACGGTAGCCACCTGATTGGGAGCTACAATCAGCAGGTCGATGCCATCATTGACAAACTGGTGGATCTGCTCTATCTGTTTTTCATCGCTGTCGTCGGCAGAGGCAAAACGCAATTCTACATCATCGTAAAAGTATGTACCTATCCTTAGTTCGTTATTCAATTTGTCGCGCCAGATATCCTCAGAGCATTGAGAAACGGCTATCCTGTAGGTCTTCTCACTCTTCGAACATGAAGCGAAGAATGCTATCAGGGCGATCAAGTAAAGAATGGTCTTACGCATTGGTTCAATGTTATTGTTAGTAATATCATGGCAAAGATAAGGTTTTTCTGCGAGACTGCCAAACTTTTTTCGGAAAATGTACGCAAAGGATAAAAAAAGAGGCTCAGTGCGATACTGAACCTCTCTGAGGGAATTATACTGTTTTCAGCTTGTCTGGTATAACAGGCATGGCACCGTTTTGAGTGCAGACGAACGCACTTACCTGGACTGCGGTCTTATGAGCTTCCTGTACAGGTTTGCCATTCAGGATGCAGGCACAGAAGGAACCTGTGAACGAGTCGCCAGCACCGACAGTATCCGCCACCTCTACCTTCGGCGTATCCTGGAACGAGGTCAGCCCATCGTCGGTAAAGACATACGAGCCATTGGTGCCACAAGTCAGTACAAGCATCTTGAGCCCGTAGTCCTGTACCATCTTCTCACAGGTCTGACGCATGTCGAGACCTTCGTAGCCGAACAAACGATTCACAACAACTAATTCTTCATCATTGATCTTTAAAATGTTGCAAAGACGGAATGAGTCTTCTAATACTTCTTTCGAATAGAACTGCTGGCGCAGGTTGATGTCACAGATCTTCAGGCAGTCGGCAGGGGTGTCGGCCAAGAACTTGCGGATGTTCTCCCGCGATACTTTGTTTCGTTGAGCCAGTGAACCGAAGCAGACAGCACGGGCATTCTTGGCGATTTCTGCCATCTCGTCGGTATAAGGGATGTTATCCCATGCCACACCTTCCTTGATGTCATAAGTCGGGATTCCGTCGCCTGTCAGAGTCACCTGTACCGTTCCAGTAGGATAAGGGACATGGGGCATCAGGTAGTTCAGGCCGTGCTCTTTGAGAGCTTTAATGGTTTCTGCAGCGAGGGCATCCTCACCCAGTGCACTGATGGCAATGGTATCAAGGCCAAACTGGCCTGCGTGATATGCGAAGTTGGCAGGTGCGCCACCCAGTTTCTTTCCTTCGGGAAGTACATCCCACAATGCCTCTCCGAGGCCTACAATATAACGTTTCATGCTTTTACGGTTTTAAGTTGCTTGATATAAGTGAATAAATAGATGACGCCGAGGGCCATAATCAGCACGGCACCTGCCTGTCCGAATGCATCGCTCATGAAGCCCATGAGCAAGGGGAATACCGTTCCTCCGAAGAGTCCCATGATCATCAGGCCGCTGACCTCGTTCTGCTTCTCAGGCATCGAGGTGAGCGCCTGGGCAAAGCAGATGGAGAAGATGTTCGAGTTGCCATAACCCACCAGGGCAATAGCCGTATAGAGTTCCCACTTCTCTGAACCGGTGAAGAGCAACAGCATCGACGCAGCCATCATACAGACGCTGATGATGAAGAACGTACGTGTTGGCAGCACGCGAAGAAAGAACGAACCTGTCAGACAGCCGATGGTACGGAAGATAAAGTAAAGGCTCGTGGCAAAGGCAGCATCATTCAGGGTCATACCCAGGCGTTCCATCAGGATCTTCGGAGCAGTAGTGTTGGTACCTACATCGATACCCACATGACACATGATACCGAAGAACGACAGCAGGACGATGGGTGTGCCCAACAGTTTAAAGCACTCGGCGAAAGTAGATGCCTTACCCTCGATTTTGGGCTCGTCGATGGGGGTTACGCCTAAGAGTGCCGTGGCAAGGATACCTACAACGAAATAGATGCCGAACAGGATGCGCCAATCATAGCCGAATGACGGTATCATCTGCGTTGCACCCCACATGGCCAGATACGGAGCCAGGAACGAGGCGATGGCCTTGATGAACTGGCCAAAGGTCAGCGTTGAAGCCAGATTGCCGCCACCCATCACCGTTGATACCAACGGGTTCAGCGAGGTCTGCATCAGGGCATTGCCGATGCCCAACAGCGAGAACGAAATCAGCATGATAGCGAAGTTGTTGCCAAAGAGAGGAATCAGCAGCGACAGAACCGTCACGCCGAGAGAGAGGAGCACAGTGTTCTTACGTCCGATCTTGTTCATCAGCATACCTGTTGGCACACTAAAGATCAGGAACCAGAAGAACACGAGCGAGGGGAAGATGTTGGCCGTCGAGTCGTTCAGTGCCAGGTCTTCTTTCACGTAGTTGGAGGCGATGCCCACCAGATCCACGAAGCCCATGCAGAAGAAGCAGAGCATCACAGGGATCAGGGCCAATTTGTTGACTTTACTCATAATTATCAATTGTCATTTATCAATTATCAATTTCATAGATAGTGGCTTTGCCGCCCTTTACCTTTATATTATTATATGGCTCCGATGGGAACACAAGGTTGGTCATGGCCATCTTGCCGTCGCTGTCGAAAGCCTCAATGCTACAGCGGTCGATAAAGATACGAAGCTGACGGATATTTCCGTAGGTCGGAGCTGTCGTCACGCAGGGAAAGGCCTCGCTGAAACTCACGTCGCCACTCTTTGTGCGATCCATCGAGAATGTCTGCTGATGGGCATCGTAGTTCATCGTGACTTGTTCACCCTTCGCATTCGAGAGCGTGATATTGGCAGAGCCTTTTACGTCTACCACCATCTCACAGGTTTCCGTAGGTTGCTTCACTTTCTTTCCGCGCAGGGCCAAAACCTCCTTCGAGGGAGTGCTGGTGAGGTATGTTTCACCACCGGCTGTCGTCAGTCCAAGGTCACGCGGCAGTCCGTTGGCAGATCGGAACTGCTGTGTGGGCACCTGGTTGGCATACTGCCAGTTGCTCATCCATGGTAGTGCCACGATGCGACCATCCGGTGCGCCATGGAAGGTGACGGTAGCATAATGATCCTTGCCATAGTCCATCCATTTCGTCTCTGAGGGGTTGTCTTCACATGTGAAGGTGCGACCGTCGAACGTTCCAACAAAATACTGTGTGGCTGAGCCGCCGAACGGGCCACCGGGATTGATGTTAAGCAGCAGTACCCACTTCTCGCCGAAACAGAGCATGTCAGGGCACTCCCATACCCCATCGTGGTTACCATGTTCACGGCCAAAGGAACTTTCGTATTTCCATTCCTTCAGGTTCGTGGAGCTGTAGAACTGCACTTCCTGTCCTACGGCCAGTACCACAATCCACTTCCCCTCAAACCTGAACACTTTGGGGTCGCGGAAATCAGGTGCATTGTAGGTAATGACGGGATTGCCAGCGTATTTCGTAAACGTCTGTCCGCCGTCGGCACTGTATGCGATGCTCTGCGTCTGAGCAGCACCAGCCGAAGTGTACATGGCAATGACGGCATTGCGGCCGAAACCTGCAGTATTGTCTTTGTCAATGACAGCGCTGCCCGAGAAGATGGCACCCAGCCAGTCTGCCTCGATGGCCAATGGCTGTGTCTCCCAGTGAATGAGGTCTTTCGTTGTGGAGTGTCCCCATGTCATATTCTCCCACTGCGAGCCGTATGGGTTGTACTGATAATAAAGGTGCCACACACCATCGGCAGAACCTGCCTGCCCGTCATTGCCTGACGGCGATGACGGCATATAAAACATCCCGTTGGGGTCGTTCATCCAACCATACATAGGTGTATGATGATAGGCAGGACGGAATTTCTCACGGTTCGTCGTGTCGAACGTATCGCTGTATTTTATCTCCTTCCAGCAGGCAAAGTCCTTCACGGCTCCTGTTGTCCGTCGGTCACCCTGAAAAGTGATGTCGAGCAATTGGGCCTGTTTGATCTCAAAAGGAACATAATAGTCCACCTTGTCCACGGCCAGCCTTACGTTCAGCCGCTTTACCATTTCGTTCCTTCCGTCGAGCACGGCAATATGCGCGTTCTCTTCTTTCTCCTGTACGGGTAGAAGCAGGAATTTTGTACCCTGTTCCACTCGCATCATGGCGTGGTTCTCTCCAAGCACCATCGGCTGCACCTGAGCCTCAGCCGATATCGCCATCAGCACCGCAGCCACGATTGTAGTCATTACTTTTTTCATCTTGTCATTCATTTATTGTTTGAGATTCTGCTGCAAAAGTACAGCAAAAACCCGATAATCACAATAAATAATGTTTCAATTGCTAACAAAAATCGTTCATTGCAACAAATTTACAAGCAATGAACGATTTCTTAAGATTTTCCAGCGAGTTTACCAAATATTTTGCCCGTATCTGTTCGTACATAACCTTATTCGAATAACTGATCCATGGTTATTTCCTTCTGTACCATGTTGTAATGATTGTTGTGAACAACACCGTTCGTTGTTACCATGACAAGGTGAAGGGTGCGTTTGTCTTTAGACAGTTCGCGATATGCGTCAAGCTTGTTTTGCAAGTCCTTAGCATAATCATTGTCAATGGAGGATGTGCCTCCATCTGAGAGCTTACTTTCTTTTAGTATTTCATCTCTTGTCATGCCGGAACGTCTGCCGTCGCTTAGGCATTCGATGACCTTGAGATAGTTCTCCGGGCGTTTGAACGGCGTAGCATAAAGAGCCTCCAAGTCGAGCCCTTCCTTATAAGTATTGAAATGTTGCTTCATCTTCTCTTATCCGTAGAGGGTTTAAATCTGGTTATCTACACGGTCTATATGCATGCTACCCTTCTCGTAGATGTTGATC
>ERZ809472.292-NODE-292-length-12812-cov-6.537430_pt1 | contig 12812 bp, 17 predicted proteins | sample MGYA00521274_ERZ809472 | MGnify/ENA primary metagenome ERZ809472 (study PRJEB31581, sample SAMEA3312791) | metagenome | study: EMG produced TPA metagenomics assembly of the PRJEB8939 data set (Metagenomic analyses of Rumen microbiomes reveals... | reverse complement strand
CGGCATTCCTGCTGAACCGCTCTTCCGATCTGCTAGTTGGCGGCGACGTTGATTGACTCCGGCGGTCACCATACAGACGATGTTTACAGGTTCACCGGCGTTCGCGAATGGCGCAACGTTTTTGCATGTGTTGGTAAAGCTGGGCTTTCTAGGCCTTTGGTCACTAGACCGGTCAAAACACAAAAATCGTCTTTGCAGAATGCGACCTTGGTGACTGTTGGCGTCGATATTGCCAAGGATCAGCTTTTTGACTGGCTTTCTATCGAAGACCCGGGACCAGGTTATTGCCATTTTCCTAAAAAAGATGACGAATACAATGGCGAGTATTTTGCGCAGCTTACCAGCGAAAAGCGTTTTAAGAAATGGGTGAGAGGTGCGCAGGTTTGGGGCTATAAGAAACTTAGGCCAAGAAACGAAGCGCTTGATAAACGAAACTATGCGCGTGCGGCTTTGAACTTGACCGGCATGAATGTTGACAAGATGGCTGAACGTGGCGTTAGGTTTAGGAGAAACGTGTCTGCGGTGCCTTCTGTTCATGGTTATGGGCGTAGAACAATTTCAACGGGAGTAAAACTATGAGTGTAGTCAATTGCAGTTTTAAAGATTTGGCGAAAACGCTTGATAAACAAGTGCAAAAAGATATTAAAGCGATAAAGACAGCGGCGATGCGGGCCTTGAATAAGGCTGCACAGAAATCAAGAACGGCTGTTGCAAATCAAGAATCAAAGACTTTGAAATATAAATCAAAGTCGTTTAAAAGGGCTATCAAAATAAAGAAGGCGACCCGGGAAAATCTTGAATCAACGATTTCTTTTCCAGACAATGCCAGCGAACCGGTTCGCGACGGAAAAACTTATTTGATGATTCCGATAAAAGGCGGCTTGAAAAAAAATGGTTATTCGAAAGATTCTATTACGAAAAACATGGCGCAAAGTCTTTTGAAATATTCAGAAGCTAATCCCAAAAAGACAACGGGCCATACAAATGATCCAAAGGCTTTCTTTAAGTTAAAATCGTCAAAAACGGGTCAAGAGATGATTGCTGCAAGAAATGCAAATGACCGTAGTAAAATGAATTGGTTATTTGCTGGTCGAGAGGGTAAGAATCCGGATTTTATGAAAACGGTAAAAGATACTATGGACAAAAACCTTGAAAAAGACTTTGAAAGGGAACTTAAAAAAGAGGCTTCAAAGTAATCGATTGCAAAAAAAAGATGTGCCAAAAATATCTGAAAATACGTTTTTGCAGTCTATATTGCCAAATGTATGAGCGTGTTCACCGTTGACGAATGCAAACAACAGCTTGCCCAGTGGAAGGCGGCTTCTTTGGCCGTATCTGGTTCTAAAAGCTATACAATCGGTGGCCGTACACTTACCCGCGCAAATTGGTCTGAAATTGAAGATGCACTGAATTTTTGGGCAAAACAGCTAGAAGACGCGAATGCTGCGGCGAATGGTCGGCGTGGAATACGCATGAGGAGGATCGTTCTGCATGGCTAATGGATATATTGGCGGTTCCGGCCTCGCCTGGAAAGGCGCTTCTGAAGTTACAGAAGCTTTGAAAGCCTTCTTTGTTTCGAGGGGTAGCGCGGACCGCGACTTGCTTGCTGACCGAAAGAAACTTGCGTTTCGCTCTCGCGCTCTTTTCCAGAATTCTTCTTTTGCCGGTGCGCTGATTAACTCGTTTGGCGTGAATGTCGTTGGCACGGGATTGAAAGCCCGTCCGTCTGTCGATTACGCATTGCTTGGTGTTGACCGTGAATGGTGCGAAAACTGGATGAAAAAAGTCCAGAAGCTTTTTGCTGCTTGGGCGGATTCTAAGTTCTGCGATGCCGAACGAAAAAACGATTTTTACCAGCTTCAGGATCTTGCGCTAAAAACTGAACTTGTGACGGGAGACTGCTTTGCGCTTATGCAGCAAAGGTTTTCTGCACAGAATCCGTTTGGGCTGCAAGTCAAGCTGCTTGAAGGTGACCGCTGTCAGAATCCTGTCGGCGTTACCGAAACTGACCGCTTTTCTTGTGGCGTCGAAACGGATAATTTTGGAGCTCCGATTGCTTACTATTTCACTAAAACTCCGCCTTGGTCTATCGATAACTATACCGATTGGCTTGAAACGATTCGCGTGCCTGCGTTTGACCCGCTTGGATACATGAACGTTGTCCATGCCTTCAATAGCGATCGCACCGACCAGCGTCGTGGCGTTCCGCTTTTGGCTCCGGTGATTCTGCAGATCAAACAGCAAGAAAGATACCAGGATGCGGAATTGATGGCCGCTGTCGTGAGCTCGATGTTCACGGTGTTTGTCCGTAACAACCAAGGCCCTGCTGAAGACTTTTACGGAAATACAGACGAAGCGCAGAGAGTTGAACCGATTGCTCCGAATTCTGCCGCCGAACTTTCTGCCGGTGGGATTGTTGAGCTCGGCAATGGTGAAGAAGTCGATGAAATTGCGAATCCAAGTCGCCCGAATCCGAATTACAAGCCTTTTGTGGATGCAATTTTTGCTGAAGCTGCTGCCCGTTGTGGTTTGTCGCATGAAGTTGTTTTGCGCAATTTTAACTCCAGTTATAACGCCGTTCGAGCGGCGATTCTTGAAAGCCGAAAGACTTTCAACCGCGTGAAGTATGACTTTGCAAGCGATTTCTGCCAGCCGATTTACGAAAAGTGGCTTGTGACAGCGATGCTCGCTGGCGAAATTGAAACTCCGCCTGGCTATTTCAGCGACCCTGTTCGCCGTAACCTGTTCAACTCTTGCCGCTGGGAGGGTGACGCCAACTTTATGCTTGATCCGTACAAGGAAACGATGGCGGTCAAGATGCAATTGGATGAACAGCTTATCAGCCGCGACGATGCATGCAATGCTCTGCATTCTTCTGAATACAGTTCTGTTATTTCGAAGATTGCCGACGAAATAAAGGAACGTGAACGTCTTGGCGTGCCTGAACCTGGAGCTGTTAGCCGTAGTGAAAATGTTTCTGTGCAACAGGTTGATGACGGCGGTGAAAGTAAGGATGATAACAAGTGACGCTTGCGAAAAAAGATGTGCCTAAAATGAACTTTTTCTTATGAGTTGCTTTTATATTGGATAAATAATGAACAAAAAAATGATGAAACAGGTTCTTTCTACGCGCTTTGCAATGCGCAACGACGAGGCCGAACGCCTTGCCAGTTCAGATTTTGGACCTGAAGGATTCTGGAAAGTTGACGGCGAAGTGAACCAGGTGAACAATGTCACCATTCGCGAAGATGGGATTGCCGTCATTCATGTAGACGGCCCGCTTTCTTATCGCAGTGATTTGTGGACTGCGATTTTTGGAATGGACACTTACGATTCTATCAGAGAATCTTTTGAAAAATGCCTTGCTGACGAATCCGTTAAGGGCATTATTTTCGACATTAACAGCCCTGGCGGTGAAGTTGGCGGTTGCTCCGACCTTGCCGAAAAGATTTTTAAAGCACGCGGTTCTAAGGAATACGGCATTGTTGCCCGCACGGGTGGCATTATGTGTTCCGCAGCTTATTGGATTGGCTCCGCTTGCGAAAAAGTTTATACAGCAAGCAACGGAACTCTCGGTTCTATTGGCGTGCTGTGTGCGTTTACAAAAAACAAGAGCTCTATGGATGTGGTCGTTTCTGACCTTAGTCCGGATAAGGCCCCGACGCCTGACACTCCGGACGGATTGGCTCTTATCAAGAAAGAATTGAACGACCTTGCTGAAGTCTTTATCAATGCAGTCGCGAAGAATCGCGGAACAACTGCAGAAGATGTAAAGGAAAATTTCGGCAAGGGCGGCGTGTTTATCGGCCAGAAGGCTGTGGACGCTCACCTTGCAGACGGGGTGGCAAGCATTGAAGAAGTCTGCGAAATGATGTCAAAAGAGGTAATTATGACCAATGAAGAAATCAAAGCAGCCGCTGTCGCCGAATACAAGGAAAGCATTTCCGCTGTCAAGGCGATTTTCGAAGACTGCGGAATCAGCGATGATCCGATTGCATTCGTCGACTCTGGAAAGACTGTCGCCGACGCCAAGGATTTCGCTTTTGAAGCCATGAAGGCTGAACGCTCCGCAAGCGCTGAAGCGAATGCAAAGGCTCTTGCTGAAAAAGACGCCGAAATTGTGGCTCTCAAGGAAGAACATGAAAAGGCAATTGCCGCCAAGGATGAAGAAATCGAAAAGGCAAAGGCTGAAGGTGTTCTTTCCGAAGAACAGAAAAAGCTTATTCAGAAGGGCCTTGAAGCTCAGGCTGCAGAACAAAACGGTGTTCATGGCGGTGCAGGCGCTTCTAATCCGGATCGTGAACGTTTCCTTGCCGCATACAAGCGCGCCGCTGAAGCTCGAAAGGGGTAAACAATGCCTACCACAACCAATACGAATGTTTATGATGCCGTGATCGCTGGCGATTTTCCGCTGGTGACTGACCGCGTTCTTATCAAAACAGGAAACCTTGCCGCAGGCACTGTTTTGGGCTCTTACGGTATTTCTGCCGGTGCGAAGGCCAAGAAATCCGTGACTTTCTCCGGAACTCCTGTCGCAAGCGAAGACGTTGCGATTTCTGTAAACGGCATTGAAGTTGAATACACTATCAATTCAACGACTCTCAATACCGAAGTCGCTGCAATTGCTTCTGCAATCAACGATGCTGATTCTCCGCTCAAGGGAATCGTAACCGCCACCACCTCCGGCGCAAAGCTTATGATTGAATGGAATGAAAAAGGCCGCGAAGGCAATTCCATGAAAATCGAGTTTACCGCAGGCGATTCTGGCCTGACGGCTGGTTCCGTTGCTGAAGAAGTTTATGGCGTCGGTGAAGGCGAAGAACTTTTCGAAATTGTTGATTCCGATTCCGCAACCGCTTCTTTGCAGACTCCCGTTGCAGTGCTTCTCGAAGATGCTGACGCTTCTGCTGATGTTGTTTCTGCTGTTGTTGCCTTCCGTGGCGAATTCAATGCTGTAAAGCTTGTGTTTGCCGCAGGCGATGATATTGATGATTTCAAATTCAAACTCCGCAAGGCGGGGCTTTACCCGAAGCCTGCGGTATAAGGAGTAAAACATGGCTACTACGTCCGTAACCAATACTTATGATGGCCTTGTCGCCGGTACGTTCCCGATTGTCACCGAACGTGTGACTATCGCATCCGGCGCTGACCTTTCCAAAGGCACCATTCTCGGTGTCGTAACCGCTTCTGGCAAGTATGCCGCTGCCGATTCTACCGCAAGCTCTGCTGGTAACAACGTGCCGGTTGCAATCTTGCTCGAAGATGCTGCCGCTGGCTCTGCCGATGCAGTTGCCACTGTCGCACTGACTGGCGAATTCAATGGTGCCGCCCTCATTGCAAAGCGTGATGGCGATGACGTTGATGATTTCAAGGCCGGTCTCCGTTCTGTTGGAATTTTTGTTAAAACCGTCGTGTAATCCTGGAGGATAATCAAATGGAAATCGACATCACTTCCCCGGTGGAGCTTACCAACGCGCTGCTCCAGAACATGCCGGTAAAGCGTTTCTTTACTGAAAAGTTCTTCGGTGAAGAAGTTCATGGCACCGAAACGATCGGTGTTGACATTGTGAAGGGAACTCAGAAGATTGCCCCGTACATCGGCAAGCTTTCCGAAGCTGACACCAGCATTCGTGACAATTTCACCACGAAGCATTTCCCGACTTACAACATCGCACTCAAGCGTCCGACCAATGCGATTGACATGTTCAAGCGTGCTCCCGGTGGCAATATTACTTATGTCGGTGGACCGAGCGACCCGTCCGAGCGTGCCGTTGCATTGCTCCAGCGCGACCAGGCTGAACTCGCCAACATGGTGAACCGTACTATCGAAAAGTACGCTGCAGACGCTTTGCTCAATGGCGAAGTCGTTATCAAGGATGCCACAGGCACTACGCTTGACACTATCAGCTTTGGCCGTTCTGCAAGCCATACTGTTTCTGTCGGCAGCATTACTGCATGGGACAATGGCTCTGCCAAGATTATCAAGAACATTGACGATTGGGCTGGCCTTGTCGCTCAGGACGCTGGCATTACCGCGACTGACATCGTGCTCGGCTCGGCTGCTGCAAATGTGTTCCTTGAAGACAGCAAGGTTGCCAAGGTTCTCGATACCCGCAACCTGAATTCCGGCGTCGTTGACTTGAACCTCAAGGCTAACGGTGGCGCTCGTTTCCTTGGCTACATCGGTGGACTCCGTGTTTGGCGTTACGACGAAGTTTGGAACAACAACGGCGTCATCACCCCGATCATGCCTGCTAAGAAGGTGCTCGTGATTGGCGATGCTATTCGCGCAACCGTCCACTATGGCCTCATCAATGATGTCAAGGGTGGTAAGTTTGTAACCAAGATGTTCAGTAAGACCTGGGAACAGGACGATCCGAGCATCCAGTGGCTGCTTGTCCGTTCTGCACCTCTGCCGGTTGTGGAACAGGCTGACGGCGTTGTCTGCGCAACGGTTCTTTCGTAAGGGCCTGCAATGAACAACGCATTCCGGACACAGTTGACGGAAGACCTGAACGCTGCGTTCTTCAATCCTGGAGAATTCGGTGAAAGCGTGGTGCTCACTCGCGGCAAGACGAGTGTCACCATGAATGCTCTTTTTGACGCGCCCGGAATCGATAATGGTGAACAGCTCGGTGGCAATGTGGCGGCAACGTCGCACGCGCCGAGGCTGTTTGTCCGTTCGGCTGACTTGCCGGACAATAAGCCTGCAAATGGTGATGTTTTCACTCTTGAGGCTAACGAATTCCACATTGCGCGTAAATTGCGCGCTGTGGATTTTGTTTTTGAACAAGATGGAACTGTTGTTTATCGGTTGGTAGATTGCAGATGAGCGTGCGTACTTTACAATGCATCAAGGATTTCAGGAACTCTGTTGTGAGTGCCTTGGTGACCGCCAATATTAGCGGTATAGGTGCGAACGTGTTTTCTTCGCGTATCGAGAATGCATGGCCCGAAGAAGAATCTTTTGCCTGTGTCTATTTGCCTAGTGTTGATTTTGATGATGGCCGTACAAGCCCGCGTTATTACATGGCCAAGGGGACAATGCAAATCGACGTTTATGCGCGTGCGTATGTTCCTGGCGATGGCGCTACCGGCTTGAATACGATGGCCGACGTGAATGATTTCCTTGACGATGCCGCGCAGCATATTGTCGAGGCTCTTTCGCCGATTGAAAAACGTGAAGGCCCGTTCAATGGACTTGTAAAGCGCTTTGTGCTTAAATCCATTTCGAACAATCTTTCCGAAAAGGGCGAAACTGAACGTGGATCCGTCAGCATTACTTGGGGCGTAGAGTTTACTGCATGCGTCACCTATGGCGGGCCTGCTGATTTGTTCTGCAAGGCGGAAAACACTTTGACTATGGGTGGAAACGCCAAGAACAAGATGGAATTTGATACGGTCGTACAGGAGCCGCCACCGGCTCCGCCCGAACCGGATGAACCTGAAGAGAATACTGAAACTTAAAAACGGAGGATGCCGATGAGCATTTCTTTTTCTGAAATCCCGGCGGACAATCTTGTCCCCATGTTTATGACGGAATTCGATAATTCGAATGCCGCCAAGGGCGGTGCAATGCCCTGGAAAAACTTGCTCATTGGGCAGGCTCTTTCCGGCAACACCAATACTGGTACTTTGAAGCAGATTACGAGTGATGAACAGGCCGACGCACTTTACGGTGCCGGTTCCCAGATTGCCCGCATGATCCGCGCTTTCCGTAAGAATACCCGCAACAGCGAACTTTGGGCTTTGGCTGTCGCCGACGGCACCACTGCTGCAGAAGGTTCTATCGCGGTGTCTTTCTCCGGTTCCGCATCCGTTGCTCCGAAGTCCGGCGCGATTCGCTTGATGATCGGTGGCCAGAGCGTGAATGCCGACGTTGTTGCTGGCAAGACTGCTATTCAAGTTGCTACCGCAATTGTCGAAGCTATCAACGCAAATCCGCAGCTTCCGGTGACTGCAAACAACATCGTTTCTACGAGTCCGACGGCAACCGTGACGCTTACCGCAAAGAATGGCGGTACTTGCGGACAGGGCATCGATATTCGTTACAATCATTATCAGGGCCAGGAACTCCCTGATGGCGTTGTCCTGACCGTTGTCAACATGAATGGTGGTGGCTCTGATACGAGCTACGAAACCGCTGGCGTTGGCACTATCATTCGCGGCACCTGGTTCAACGCTATCGTTGCCGGTTCTGACGATGTTGCAAACGTCGCTTACATCAAGGGCTTGCTCGATGACCGTTGGCAGGCTACCGTGCAACAGACCGGCGTGCTGTTCTTCAGCTTGAACGGTTGCGTTGTTGACGATGATCCTGATGTTTACTATGGAACGGCAAGCCTTGACGCTCTCAAGACTCGCGGCAACGCTTTGAACTCTCAGGTGATTGTCTTGCCGTCCCTTCCGGAAACGCCGACGCCGGGCTTTGAAGTCGCTGCAGCTGTTCTTGGTTGCATTGCGCCGAAGGCTCTGAATGACCCTGCACAGCCGCTTTCCAATTGGCCGGTTGCTGGCATTGTCGCTCCGCGTGAAACTGACCGCGAAGATTTGGAAGGCAATAACGCTCTCTTGAAGGCTGGTTGCGCTTTGCTCACTTGTGGCAATGATGGCGCCGTCTACCTGAAGCGTACCGTGACCACTTACAAGCAGAATCCTTCCGGAGCAAAAGATACCAGCTACCAGCAGCTTGAAAAGGTGTTTACCTTGAGCTTCTTGCGTTGGGACTGGAACAATTATCTTGCCGGTCGTTACCCGCACGCAAAGCTTGCCGACGATGGCACCGACTTTGGCCCGGGTCAGGTAATCATGACCCCGAAGCTTGGCGAAGCCGAACTTTTGGGCCGTTACGAATACTGGATTTCGAAGGGTCTTGTCCAGGATTACGCAACCTTCAAGGCGAATCTTGTGGTTGTTCGCGATCCGGATGACGACACTGCTCTCCAGTTCCTTATCCCTGCCGACTTGATTGACCAGTTCTTCATCGGCAAATCCAAGATCCAGTTCAAGTAAGGAGGTTCTAAGATGGCTTTTGAAGACGTTGGTGGAATCCACAAGCTCTATGTGAATGGCGTCCAGTTCAATTTGAAGGGTGACCCGACGATTGACATCGGTGGCGAAAAGCGCACCCCTATCATGGGCGTCGATGGCCGTATGCACGGCTATAAGGTTGAAACTATGCCTGCCAAGGTGTCCGGCACCATTACTGACACTTCTGACCTGGACCAGATTGAACTGCGCCAGCTCAAGAATGCGACCGTGAAGCTCGAAAAGCCGAACGGCAAGGTGTTCGTGATTACCGGTGCCGCGTTCTCTGGCGACCCCAGCGAAAACGGTGCGGAAGGCGAAATCAGCTTTGAATTCTCTGGCCCTCCGGGCAAGGAACTCATGCCTTAATGTTTCGGTGACGAAGCAGGCCACGGTTTGATGCCTTACCCGTGGCCATATATCCGCGCTACTTGGGGACGGTCTTCGTCGAGCTTGATTGCGAAGCGAATTCCGGCAGGGATCGAGGCCCTGACGCGGCTTAATGAAACGAAAACAACAAAAACAAATAATTCATAAAAGGAGTAAAAATATGGATTACAAGTTGATTGTGCCTATCAAGAAAGTCGATGGCAGCGAAATTAAAAACGTTACCATCAAGGAATCCTTTACTGGCCGCGATATTAAGGCAATTGCAAACTGCAAGGGTGAAGGTGATGCGATGATTGCGCTGGTTGCCGCTGCGGCAGACCTTTCTGAAAACACCGTGCTCAATATGGATGCCCGCGACATTAAGGCAATTGCCGGGTATGCCCGCCCTTTCTTGACCGGTGGCGAGGATTAGGCTTTGAAGATGGCTTTGCCGCGCTGGCCGGGGTTTTTCATTGGTCTTATGACCAGATAATGAATCTTGATGCCGAAGCGTTCGAATTCAGCCTGAAAGCGGTTGAAAAGTACGCAAAATGGACGAATCCAAAAAAGTGACCTTTGCGGGTCACTTTTTCATTTGTTGTATTCGTCAATCAGCCAGCGCACAAAGGCGCTGGAGCTTCCGGCGATGGCTGGGTCAATTCCAGCTTTTGCTGCCTTGCGCTGGGCTTTTTCGAGCGATTCTTTATCCAGCATCAGGTTTATCCTTGTCATGACTTTATCGCGAATTAGTGGGCGTGGCATTTATAGCTCCTTTTTACCAAATATTCACTCGGTCGATGCTTGCGTGTTCGTCGTGGCATGCTGCGTGTGAAGCGATCTGGCGAAGCACTTCGCCGACAGTGATGTCCTCGCATCCGAACTCGACACATTCGTCGTATGCCTCGACGACATCCTTTTCGGTGGCGTTGATGATGTCGTTGTAGCCGTTTTCTTCGAATTCCCGGAGCCATTCTTCGACCATGTGGCCGCACGTGCTGGCTTCGACTCGCATGCGCTTGTTACCGGATTTAATCTCGGCGATGGTTTTGAGAGTGCTTTGGATGATTTCGTTTTTCATAGTTTTTTATCCTTGTTAAAATTTCGAGGTCTGCCAGGTCGCGAGTCCTGGCGAGCGCTTTAGACCTGGATGGAAGCCCCGCGGAGCATTCCGGCAACATCATCTTTTGCGTAGTAGAAATTGCCGATTTTTACCAGGCCGTAAGACTTGACGAAAAATTCGACCATATCTGCGTCTGCGAGTTGTCGCTTTGAAAACTTCCAGTTGGGAACGCCAACGATTTTGCCTTTTTTATCCATTTCGAGTTTTTCGGTGTCGATAGCAAATTCGGTGTTTTTTGCGATGTAAGTCTTGATAATCATTGCGTCCTCGCTTTGTTGTTTGTTACATCTATAATATACACACTTTACACACGAAAATCAACATTTAAAATGTAAAATTTTGTAAATAAAAATAATTTGGTTCAAAAAAAGTCTTTTTGTTGGGTCGTGTGCTTATTTTTGAACTATGGCCAATATTTTAAACGTCTCGCTGAATCTGTTGTCGGGCGGTTCTTTCCGCAAGGCAGCCGGTGATGTCAATGTCTTAAATTCGTCACTCGGTAAGGCGAACGGGATTCTCGATGATTTTAAGAAAAAGATGGATTTCAGAAGCAAAATGGCAAGTTTTGCTTCTGCTTCCGTACTTGTTTCGAATTTTACGAGCGGAATAAAGTCCGCTGTCGGTGCGGTTGAAAACCTTGTCGGTGTTGTAGGTAAGTTTGCCGAGACCGGTGACCGCATTGCAAAAACATCGCGCTTGGTGGGGTTGTCTGTCAACGATTACCAGGCTTTTGATGCTGCCGCAAAGCATGCTGGTATGTCAACCGAAGAGCTTGATTCCGCGCTGAAAAAGTTCAACGTGAACCTCGGCAAGGCCCGAAGCGGCGACAAGACCGCTTTCAGGGTGTTCGATTCGATTTTGGGCGGTCGTAGGATTACAGAATTTAAGGATTCGACTGAACTGCTGAAGGGAATCGCGGACGGTTATTCGAAGCTTGCGACGGCTGAACAAAAGGCTTTTGTTTCTCAAGAGCTCTTTGGCCGTTCTGGCCTGAAAATGTCTGAAATGCTTTCTAGCGGCGGCACCGGCGTTCAGAAAATGCTTGACGATTTTGCGGCGATTGGTGGCGGATTTACCGAAGAAGGTGCCAAGAATGCAGAAGCCTTCGACGATGCGCTCCAGGATATGCGCGGAACGATTAATTCTGTCAAGATTTCTGTGATGCAAGAACTGTTCCCGACATTTACAGAAATGTTCAAGACGATTCAGGCGTTTGTCAAAGATAATGGCCCGAAGATTCGCGAACAGGTTGGCTTTGTGGTGGGTTCTGTCGGCAGTCTTGTCAAGGGTCTTCTGCCGTCCATTCCGAAGATTCTGAACGTAGTTGTCAAGCTGGTCGACTTGATTGGTCCTGGAGTGCTTGCTGCGCTTGCTGGGTTTACCGGAATTATTGGCGTGGTTGTTCCTTTGGTGCCGTCTTTGATGGCTGCTGCAAGTGTTATTTCTGGGCCTATCGTTGCGGGAATCGGCCTTGCCGTTGTTGGCTTTGTGGCGTGGAAAAAAGCGATTTCAAGCGTTATCGATAATTTCGATATGCTGAAGTCTTTCATTTATGACGATATTGGCGGTGCTATCAAGAATTTTGCAAACCAGTTTGTCGAGGTTGCAAAATGGATGTGGGGCGGCTTTAAAACGTTTTTTGTTGATCCGTGGTTCAAATTTTTCGATGCGTTGCCGAATCTGATTAAATCGGCGGTTTCCGGTGTTAAAGGTTTCTTGAATGATTTGCCTATTATCGGAAATTTCTTTGACGGTGCAGAAGTTGGCGAAGCTGCTTCGGCTCCGTCGCTCGGTTCCTCTGTTGCCCAAACGGTTAGCGAATCCAGGACTACAACGACCAGCCGATTTTCTGTCGATTTTAAAAACATGCCGAAGGGCGTGCAAGTTACTCCGCCTGCTCAGGGCGACTTTGATTGGTCCCGTGGTTACATGCTCGGAGGTGTTTGATGGCTGAACATGAATTTTTGTATGCGAATTCTTTGCACAAAGTTTTGATTGATACGCCGGAGGGCGTTGTCGAATGCGTTGCGGCTTCTTATGCGGGCGTTCCGTTCTTTGTCGAAGAAACGTCAAGTTCGGGCGGGCGTGAGGTGGTCACAAAACCGCTGCCGTTCTCTGACAGCCATGTGAATGAAGACCTTGGCAAAAAGGTTCTAGGCATTACTTGCAGTATCTATTTGACGGGTGCCGATTGCGAAACCAAACGTGAGCGGCTTGAAGAAGTGCTGAACAAAGAAGGCGAACTCTCTTTGCCCGAGGGCTCGCCTGAAGGTACGGAGATCCGTTACACCACCAA
>ERZ809472.291-NODE-291-length-12820-cov-4.979475_pt1 | contig 12820 bp, 14 predicted proteins | sample MGYA00521274_ERZ809472 | MGnify/ENA primary metagenome ERZ809472 (study PRJEB31581, sample SAMEA3312791) | metagenome | study: EMG produced TPA metagenomics assembly of the PRJEB8939 data set (Metagenomic analyses of Rumen microbiomes reveals... | reverse complement strand
ATCACAGACAAATAAGATTCAGGCTGGAGAGTATAATGCAGAGAGTGGAGTTTATTCCCCGTCTTCCACGATTGGATACGGAAAAGCTCTTATTTATTCTACAAATACGTCCTGTGGTATTTTTGTACATTGCAGTGGAGTAACAATTCGAAATATTAGTATTGTTTGTGGTCAGCTTTTAGCAAACGCTGCGAATGATAACGCGGTGATTAAATGCTTTAACAATTTCGAATATGAAAGCTATGCGCCAAATAATGCATTGCGATTTATGCATCATACGCTGATTGAAAATTGTTATTTCAGAAGCGAGAATTATGGTAGTTGTGTTTATCTCACCGGTTTTGGCGTTGCACGTCTTGTAGGCTGTTATACTTATGGCGGTAATATCGGTTTCCTTGTGGCGCAACGCACAGAAAATACGGCAACAACTTTTGAAAGCTGCTGGGCTATGAATTTTAAATCGACTGGTTATAATTTGGTTGGCGTATATTATACGTCTCTTATCGCATGCGCAGCAGATTCAACATTTACAGATTCGAACAATTATTGGGTTCCGATAGGATATCTATTTAATAATTGCTTTAGCGTAAGCGCAGTAAATTGCGGAACAGAGCAGCAAGTAATCGGAATAGCCGTCTATGATTCACATAACATTAGCTTTAGCGGTTGGGCTTTGCTTACCAGAGCTGATGCGATTGGCGTTCGTGTGTATAGTATAAATGCTGCCAGTGAACTAAGTTTAGAGAACTTCCATATTAGAAGATCCGGTGACGCAATTTCTGGTTCCAATGATGTTTTAGTTCCTGGTGGTACAAAAATTCGTTTCAGCAATACTGGACGCACGTACCCAATTGATACTGCACCTTGGATTTCGGAAACTCAGCCTATTCTATTAAACGGGCAAGATACATTAACGAATGGTGGCATGGATGATTACGTTGCGATACCTAAATGATTATGATGGGGTGATTAGTTATGGATGAGAATGAAAACAACGAATATCTGTCCCATCATGGGATCAAAGGCCAGAAATGGGGCCTCCGTCGCTATCAGAATCAGGACGGTTCACTGACAGCAGAAGGACGTCGCCGCAGAGGCATTTCCGACAAGCCGAAAGAAGGTGGCCTGAAAAAGCTCGCGAAATCCGTGAAGGAAAAGAACGAGGCAAAGAAGGCCCAATCGGAAGCCGAAAAGCACGAGGATCTCAAGAAGTACGTCCGGGACCATCCGGCAAAGCTGTATAAGCATCGTTATGAGTTCTCGGACTCTGAAATCAGCACGCTTGTAAACCAAATCAATACGGATTCCAGGCTAAAGGATATTCGCGACGCGGAAGTCAAGCGGACCTGGGACAAAGTAAAACGGACCGGTGAAAATCTTGGTACCGTCCGGAATGTCGCGTCTACCATGAAGGACCTTTACAATCTTGCCGCCGAAGTCAATAACACGATGATCGATTCCGGTAAGATGAACGGCAGCAAAATGACGAAGATCGGCCAGAAACCGGAAGCTCCGAAAGATACGAGCTACGATGAGTATAAGAGCTGGCTGAAAGATAAGAACATTGAGATGCTGAAAAAGGCTAAGGATGGTACAGCAACAAAATCCGAGATCATGGACTGGAATACAATCTATAACAATCTGAACAATATCATGGGGAATAACAAGAACAACTGAGCAGAGTCAATCGTAATATATGATGATGACGTTTGCTTTTGGTCTGAATTCTTTTCCGGAACGAAAGAGCTGATCCCCGTCGATGGATATGGATTTTACAAGACCGATCTTTCGTTCTTTAAAAAGCCCCGTGCTGTCTGTTCGCTGAACAGTGATGTTTGTGTAACCGGCTTCTTCCAGGACGCGAACTGCGTCTTCATAATTCATTTTATGAAAATTGATGGACGAGTATGGAACCGGGATCTTATTGCTCTCGGCAATCATACCGGTAATTCCAAAGATGAAAAAGCCTATAAAGAAAATACATACAAAGATGAGAAAGCCTTTTTCGGAGGCTGCTTTTTCTTTTCGGTCTTTGTCTTTATCTTCGTATTCTTTGTCGATCTTGTACTTTTCATGTTCGAGTTCCTGAAGACGCACTTTGGCTTTGACCACGCTTTCCGGCTGGTCATCAAGCAGAATTCTGGTCCCGCAGTAATTGCAGAAGCACTGCGTGGTCATATCGTCTTTGATATCGAGTACGGCATCGCAGTTCGGACAGCGCATCTGGACCATTTTCATGAGCGAATAACTCCTTCCCCGTAATGGGAACAGTATACCACATTTATTTCACAAAAACAACAAAGGAGTGTAGACGGTGCTATCAAACACGGCTGTGCCGAGATATTACGGCGCATTTCGTGACGCCGTGCTGCGCAGGGATATTTACGTGAATCGGGAAGTCGGTATGCAGATGTCGCTTATTGACAAGCTGATCGAGGACCCCCGGTTTTATTACGACGATTCGGTGATGGAAGGCTGGATTCGCTTCTGTGAAAACGAGCTGACATTGACGGACGGCGGAAAGCTGACCCTGCTGGACTCCTTTAAGCTCTGGGCCGAGGATGTCTATTCCTGGTTCTACTTTACCCAGCGCGAAGTTTGGGTCCCGAACTCTTACGGCCCCGGCGTTCACCGCGAGATCCGCAACATTAAGAAACGTCTGCGGAACAAGCAGTATCTGATTGTCGGACGAGGCGCGGCCAAGTCGCTTTACTGCACTTGTGTACAGGCTTATGGTCTCATCATGGATGAGGAGTCCACGGATCAGATCGTGACCGCGCCGACTATCAGGCAGTCCGAGGAAACTCTGCTCCCGCTGAAGATTGCGATCGCACAGGCACGCGGACCGGTTCTTCAGTTTATGACCGAGGGATCCTTGCAGAACACAACCGGCAGCAAAGCGGATCGTGTGAAGATCGCCCCGACCAAAAAAGGCATCGAGAACTTCGTGACGAATTCGATTCTGGAATCTCGTCCGATGCGCATTGACAAGCTGCAGGGCGCCCGGTGCAAGTATGCCACCGTTGACGAATGGCTTTCCGGCGATATCCGCGAGGATGTTGTCGGCGCTCTTGAACAGGGCGCGGCAAAAGTGGACGACTGGCTGATCGTTGCCACCAGCAGCGAAGGAACGGTTCGAAACGGTCCCGGTGATACCATCAAAATGGAACTCATGGAGATCCTGAAGGGCAATTACTTCAATCCCCATGTTTCCATCTGGTGGTATAAGCTGGACGACATTAAGGAAGTGGACGATCCAGCGATGTGGATCAAGGCCAATCCGAATCTCAATCGTACGGTTACTTATGAGACCTATCAGATTGAGAAGGAGAGAGCCGAAAAGTCTCCGTCCAACCGCAACGACATTCTTGCCAAGCGTTTTGGAATTCCATGCGAGGGCAATACCTACTTCTTCACCTATGAAGAGACAAAGCCCTGCGCGCCGCAGTACTTTGACGGGATGGCCTGTTCGCTCGGCATGGATCTTTCGCAGGGCGACGACTTTTGTGCCTTTACGTTTCTCTTTCCGGTTCCCGGGCGCGGATTCGGCGTCAAGGCCAGAAGTTACATCACGTCCTATACCTTTCAGAATCTGCCCCGTGCTATGCGGGCCGAGTATGAGAAATTCATTCGGGAAGGCAGCCTGATGGTTATGGAGTCCACGGTACTGGACATCGCGGATGTGTATGAGGATCTGTATTCTTATATCGGGCAGAAAAAGTACAACGTTCTCTGTCTTGGATATGACCCGTACAACGCCCCGGTGTTCATTAACCGCTGGGAGATTGATAACGGTCCTTACGGGATCGAAAAGGTGCCACAGGGTGTCAAGACGGAATCGGTGCCTCTCGGCGAAATCAAGATTCTGGCCGAGCGTCGGGAACTTCTCTTCGATGAGCAGATCATGCAGTTCTGCATGGGTAACTGCGTTGTCCAGGAGGATACCAACGGCAACCGGAAGCTGTTGAAACGCCGTCGTCAGGAAAAGATTGATAACGTCTCAGCCCTGATGGACGCGTATGTCGCCTATAAGGCGAATAAAGATATGTTCGAATAAAGTTGGTGACATGAAATGAACGAAGACTATCTCGCGCATTACGGTGTTCTCGGTATGCGCTGGGGCGTTCGGAGGAATCCTGGCAGGGCTTATGAAAGGGCGACGAAAAAGTTCAACAGGCTCTCTACTAAGTCAGACAGGGCCATGGACAAATCCGCCGCACACAGGCGCAAGGGCGAACGGACAGCTGCGATCGGCATGGGCTCCAAAAGCCGCGCCCGTCATACGAGACTTGCCGGAAAGTATAAGCGGAGCGGCGCGAAAAGTGCAAATAGCGCTTCCAAATGGATGAAATCCATGGAAAAGGCATTCGCGAATACCGAATACTCCAAACTGGATTCTGACCTGGTGCGTCGCGGCGAGCTGCTGACGGAACGTTACAGAACGCTTCAGGTCGTATAACCGAGAGAGGTGAAATCAAAATGGAAGACAGATATGTCATGCTGGTCGACGAGAACGGAGAACCGTATCTCGCGCATGCCGGTTTTCTGCAGAGAGCCAGAACGGCTGCCGGAAATGCGGTAAATTCTGTTAGAAGTGCGGTTGCAGGGCGCGGAGGAACCCGTCAGAATCATAAGTATCTGATGAAAATTGGTTCTCCTGACAATCCGCGCTATCTTTATACGCAGGAGGAAGTCAGAGCGTATCTTAGAGGCGGCCGCAACGCTTTGAACAATATGGCAAACAAAGCCGGTCAGACGGCTAAAAATGCTGTCAATACGGTCAAAAAGACTACCGGTAAAGCGGTCGATGCGGTTAAGGATAAGGCTGGTGTTGACGAGCGCCAGAGAGCTGAAGAAGCTTGGTCCAAAGTACCAAAACAGCTTTCCAGCAAAGACGAGAAGGGTATGCAGGCTTTCAGAGAGGCGAATAAGGCTCAGGACGAGTATCGGAAAACACCTCTTGGACGGGCCGAGTATCTTACAGAACGTGCGCAGGAGATTGCGACTGGTGCTGATGGAACTGCGAAGGACATCGTAAATAAAGCGGCCTCGAGTCTGAAATCGGCCGGTGAACGTATGCGGGAAGAATTCCGTAAGCGGAATGAAGAACGGAAAGCCAAAAAAGAAGAAGAGGCTTCCGAAACAGAACCAAAGTCTGAAGAACAGAATTGGAAGGACAATCGTCCCGCCGGTCGGACAAGAAACGTGACTGGAAAAGCGGATCCGATCGAAGCCAAGAAAAAAGCTAAATACGGCGAATATAACGAAAACGATCCGGATTTCTCGGATGCCAACTACGAGAAGGCGAAAAGCATCGGCGACAGCGATTTCTCTCATTTCAAGAGACCTGACGGCACGTCTGTCATTCTTGAGGAAGATATGAAATGGGTGCTTCCGAAAGGCGTCGACGCCAACAATCCGAAGATCAGGAAAGCTATTCAGCAGTTTGCCAATCAGGTCGAATCGGCAAGATCTCTCGGTAAGGAAAACTATACCAGTGATGAATGGCTCGAAGGCGTAAACAAAGCAATTGACGAAGCCGTCGAAGAAATTCAGAAAGATAACAAAAGATCATCCGGGAGGTAAACGCCTATGCCTACGCTGACTGAGCGTATTCAGAAGGCCTGGAATGCCTTCCGAAACAAAGATCCCACGCCTCCGGGTCTCGGTACTTATACTTATATAGGCTATGGCGGATCTACAAGACCGGATCTTATTCAGCACCGCGCTGGAAATGACCGGTCTATTATTACGCCCATTTTGAACCGCATTTCCGTTGACGCGGCTGGTATCGGTATCCGTCATGTACGGCTGGACGATGAAAACCGCTATAAAGAAGACATTGAGGACTCCCTGAATGATCTTCTTACACTGGAAGCAAATATCGATCAGACCGCCCGCGAGTTTCGAAAGGACGTCTTTTATTCGATGCTCGAAGAAGGACATATCGCGGTCTGTCCCATTGACGCCGACATAAATTTCTCGACCTGGACCATTGACGCTTTCGGTTCGGCGCGTGTCGGCAGGATTACCCAGTGGCATCCGAAAGACATCGAGGTCGAGCTCTATAACGAAGAGACCGGCCAGCGCCAGACAGTGCGTATGCCGAAGCAGATCTGCCTGATTCTGCAGAATCCCTTCTATGACATCATGAATGCGCCGAACGGCATCATGGCCCGGTTGCGCCGAAAGCTCGCCCTTCTCGATAAGATCGACGAAGAGACAGCTTCCGGCAAACTCGACATGATCATTCAGCTTCCGTATTCCACCCGACATGAGACCAATCAGGCCCGTGCGGAACAGCGAAAGCAGGATATTGAGATGCAGCTGAATGGATCGCGTTATGGTATTGCATATATCGACGCGTCCGAAAAGGTTATCCAGCTTTCCAAGTCGCTCGATAACAAGCTGCAGGAACAGATCCAGGATTTGCAGAAGCAGCTGATGGATCAGCTTGGCATCTGCCCGGAGCTTCTGAACGGCACCGCCGATGAGAAGACCAAGCTGAATTATACAAATGACATTCTTGAGCCGATTGTCTCTGCCTTTACCGATGAGGCGAAGCGTAAATGGCTCACGAAAAATGCCAGAACCCGCGGTGAGAGCATCATGTTCTTCCGCGATCCCTTCCGGCTCGTTCCTGTGGATAAGGTGGCCCAGCTCGGAGATGCGCTGCTGCGCAACCAGATTCTCACATCGAACGAGATGCGCGGCATTCTCGGTTTCAAACCCTCCGAACAGGAAGGCGCCGATATGCTGCAGAATCCCAACATGCCCTTTGGCATGACCTTCAACGGCGAAGTTGCCAACGGCCAGCTTCCGCCTGAAGAAATAGAAGACGAGTACACGGACATCGCGGAGACACCCGAGGTAGAAGAGTACCCGGCACAGGAAGCGCTTCCGGATGGCGGGCCGGGCCGGAGCAGTGCGTAAGACGGATACCGCAGCGCAGAAAGCTTGTCGATCCGACAGATCAAAATGGAAGTAAATCCGAAAATCACGACAGGAGGTCACATGCATATGCCGAAATACGAAGGCTATGACTTCTGCGGCTGGGCCACTCGGAACGATCTCCGATGCAGCGATGGCCGCACCATTCGGCGTGACGCGTTCAAGCATCAGGACGGACAGAAGGTTCCGCTGGTGTGGGGACACAATCACGACGGCCCTGAGGCAGTTCTGGGACATGGATACCTGGAAAACCGGCCTGAGGGCGTTTTCTTTTATGGATATTTCAATGACAGCGACGAGGCGAAACGCGCCAAGCTTGACGTGGAACATGGGGATGTCAGCTCGCTTTCCATCTGGGCCAATCAGCTCAAACAGAAAGCCGGTGACGTTCTTCACGGGAGCATTAAGGAAGTTTCTCTCGTTCTGGCAGGCGCCAATATGGGCGCAAACATTACCTATCCCGTCGTCGTCCATGGCGATGACGCTGAGACGCTGATGGACGAAGCATACATCTATGCCGGTGAAGAGTACGGTCTTGAGCTCGCCCACGCGGATGATAAGGCCGATGATCCGAAAGACGAAGAGGATCTGACGATTGAGGAAGTTCTGAACAGTATGTCTCCGGCACAGCAGAAAGTTGTGTCGATTCTGGTTGCTCAGGCTGCCGCTGAAGGCCGGGACGAAGATGACGGAGAGGAAAAAGAGGAAGACGGCGGCGATAAGCTTGAACACGCCGACAAGTCCGAAAACAGGGAGGAACAATCCGAAATGGACGAAGAGAAGACCGTTCAGGACGTCCTCGACACGATGAACGAGGATCAGATGAAGGTCCTGACCTATCTGGTCGGCAAGGCAGCCGCTGAAGGCCTTGACGAAGACAACGACGATGAAGTCGAAGAGATCGGCGAAGAAGACGAAGAAGAAGTTGAACATTCTGAAGGAGGAAACCCCATGAACTACAATGCTTTTGAGGGTGCCGCGGTGGATAACGGCGCCTATCTGTCCCACAGTGATGAAATGGATATCATCGCCGCCGCGAAGAAATACGGCAGCCTGAAGGACGCCATGCATGCTTATTGCGATGAGCACGAGCTTCAGCACGACGACCTGGCTCCGGTCAGCGGCTTCACTTCCTATCCCAACGGCGCTACCCCGGCCGGTGTTGACGCCCTCTTCCCCGAGTGGCATGACGTTCGCCCTGGCGCTCCCGAGATCGTTACCAATGATCAGGCCTGGGTAAAGGCCGTTCTGGGCAAGGTTCACAAGAGCCCGTTCAGCCGTATCCGCACCCGTCAGGTCGACCTGAGAGAGATCGAAGCCATTCGCGCCAAGGGCTATGCCAAGGGCCGCGAGAAGGTTCTTTCCGGCAACTATGCCGTCGCCAGCCGTACCACCGGCCCGCAGACCGTGTACGTCTACAGCCAGCTGAACCGTGATGATGTCGTGGACATCACCGATTTCAGCTATGTCGACTACCAGTATAAAGTGGACCGCATGATGCTCGAGCAGGATCTGGCCCGTGCTATCCTGATCGGTGACGGACGTGACGCCGCTGATGCCCAGAAGATTCATGAGGATAACATCCGTCCGCTGTGGACCGACAACGCTGTCTTCGCGATTGATAAGGTCCTGAAGGTTGAAGCTCCTGCGAACGATCCGGGCTTTGGCGTCGGTTTCCGTTATTCCGAGGCCGCCGAAGAGGCTATCCTCGACGCCATGGTCGATTACCGTGGCAGCGGCTCTCTTACCATGTTCTACGAGCAGAGCTTCTTCAACAAGATGAAGCTCGCCCGCGACCTGAACGGCCGCCGTCTCTACAAGACCGACGACGAGCTCTACAGTGCTCTCGGTGTGAAGGAAGGCTTCGTTGTTCCTGAGTTCCAGAACAAGACTCGTACCGTTGGTAGTGGTGCTAGTGCTAAGACCTACAAGCTGCTCGCCATCCTCGGCAACCTGGCTGACTACTCGCTTGGTGCTACCAAGGGCGGCGAGATCACTCACTTCACCGACTTCGAGCTGAAGTTCAACCAGCTTGAGAGTCTTCTGGAGACTCGTGTCAGCGGCGCCGCCACCCGTATCGGCTCCTTCATCATTCTTGAAGAAGAAGTCACAAACCCTTAATAGGCTTAGAGCTGACAGTTGAACCTTATACCGGCGACGCGGATCTGTCGGGCAAGAAAGCCTCCGATCTGCAGGCCGGCGTAAGGTTCGTCGAAGACAGTACGAGTGGCGCAATACTATACCCGAGTGACGGAGAAGTGATCGGTGAAACACTTACTCAGGATGAGGAAGAAGTAACCGATGAAACGCTTTATCTTAGTCGGGGGACTGTGTATGGCACGCTGAAGTATCTAAGTGGTTACGCCGGGCAGTCCGGTAATTTCATCGCTATTTACTGTGAAGCGAACGTACCCGGGACTGCGATTACAGCCAGGATTTCGAATACCGTCACCCTGGTTACCAGCGGTATTGCCGTTCTACGCGTCAGCGATAAGGATTCGCAGACCCTTACGGTCGTGGCGAAGAAGAACGGTTACGAGACCGTGGTGAAAGAATTTTCACTCGACGGTCTTATCTGTGAGACTGAATAAACTCTGCATTCGGTCCCCGAAAATCAGTCAAAATGGAAGTGATTTTATGAAATTCTACGGTCTTGTCGGTTTTTCTGAAACCGTTGAGAAGCGCAGGGGCGTCAAGACACAGGAGGCTGTGGAACATGCCTATGCCGGGGATGTTCTGAAGCGTTCTGTCCGTTATCAGAATGGGGAGAGCGTCAATGATGACCTGAACGTTCAGCATCAGATCTCCATTCTCGCGGACCCGTACGCCCGGAATCACTTCTATACAATTAAATATGTGAAATGGATGGGGGCTGCATGGAAGGTCACAGACGTTACTGTGCAGTATCCCCGTCTGGTATTGACGTTGGGAGGTGTTTACAACGGAGCTACGGTCCCTGAAACTTCAGGATGAATTAGAAAACCTGCTCGGCACGACGAACGTGTATTTCCAACCAGGCCCCGACGTCTTACTGGATTATCCATGTTTTGTTTACAACAGGGTAAGTGCTTTTCAGCCGAAAGCGAACGATTATACCTATCTGTTCCGACCGGCTTACGAAGTGACTTACATCAACCGTGATGAACCGGATCCCGATATTCTGCCAATGATTGCGGAGCATTTTCATAACTGCCGTTACGACAGGCATTTTGTCACGGAAAATCTTCATCATGACGTATTTACGATATACTATTAATGGGAGGAAACATCCATGCCCAAACTGATCTGGGACCAGGTAGGCGAAAAAACCTACGAAACTGGTGTAAAAAAGGGCGTTCTCTATCCTCAGGCTTCCGGCGGCACCTATCCGATTGGTGTGGCCTGGAACGGCCTGACCTCTGTCAGTGAATCTCCTGACGGCGGAGATGCCAACGACATTTATGCCGATGACATCAAGTATCTTGTTCTGCGTGGCGTCGAGAACTTCGGCGGTACCATCGAGGCTTACACGTATCCCGATGAATTCGCCGAGTGTGACGGCAGCGCCGCCCTTGTGAACGGCGTTACCATCGGTCAGCAGCCGCGGAAGACCTTCGGCTTCAGCTATGTGACCACGATCGGCAACGACGTCGATATGGACAATTACGGTTACAAGATCCATCTGATCTACGGCGCCTCCGCGTCCCCGTCCGAGCGCCAGTATGAGACCATTAACGACAGTCCGGAACCCATCAACTTCTCCTGGGAGTTCACCACGGTTCCTGTCGCTGTTAAGGACCACAAGGCTACGTCCTGCATTATCATTGATTCCACGAAGTTCAACACCACCGCCGCCCAGGCGAAGCTGAAGGCCTTCGAGGATATTCTCTACGGCACCGACGGTACCGGCACCGGCACCGGAACGACCGCACGCCTGCCGCTTCCCGACGAAGTGAAGACGCTTCTGACGGTTTCCGGCAACAGCAGCAATCCGTAAGGACAATCATGAGGGACCGTAATCAGTTCGGCTGGCGGTCCTTTTTTGCAAGAGAAAGGAGAACCGAGCCAAATGCTGAAGAAAGAATTTCACTATACCGATTACGACGGAAATGAAAAGTCGCTGACTGCGTATTTCCATCTGAACAAAAACGACTGCATTGATATGGACACGGCCTTCGAAGAGGAAGGCGGTTTGATCGAGTTTCTGAAATCGCTGATGAAAGAAGCGAAAGAGAATCCCGAAATCGTGAAGAAAGACAAGTTCGTGCGCTTTGTGCGTCTGCTGGTTTCACGGAGTTACGGTGAACGCCCGAAGAACGACCCGGGCCTGTTCCTGAAAGAGGACGAATACGGCAGACCGCTTGTCCGGAAGTTCAAGGGAACACCCGCTTATGACGATTACGTCTTTGATCTCCTGACCGGCAAAGAGGATCTCGGCGAATTTACCGACGGGATCATGCCGAGCATCAACGAGCAGCAGCGCGCCGAGGCCGAAAGAGTCCTGAAACAGGAAGGCATCGAGCTTTCCGCTTTCACCCCGGAACTGAAAGTAGTTCAAGAGGGCTGATGTGATGTGCCGCTGACAATCACGATACCGGAACGGGAATTTTACGATGAAAAAACCGGCCGCTTCATCACAACGAAGAAGACGACCGTTATCATGGAGCACTCGCTCCTGAGTATTTCAAAATGGGAGTCAAAATGGCATAAGCCCTATCTGACGAAAGAAAAGAAAACCGAAGAAGAGAGTCTGGACTATCTGCGCTGCATGTGCATTTCCAAAGACGGCAGGGAAGTGAACCCGAATATTTTTCGGGCTCTGACCCCAAAACAGTCGAAGGAAATCGCGGATTATATTTCCGATCCCATGACCGGGACGACGATCCGCCGCAGGGAAAACATGCCGCAGTCCAGAGAGATGATCACCAATGAACTGGTTTATTTCTGGATGTCGAATTTCGGTATTCCCTTCGATCCCTGTGAAAAGTGGCACTTTAACCGTCTGATGACGCTGATCGAGATCGCGTCCATCAAGAACAATCCGGATAAGAAGAAACGCGGCGATTTCGGACGGAGCCAGGCGCAGGAAAGGGCGGCTTTGAATGCCAGCAGGAGGGCACAGCATCACTCCCGTGGATGAGAGGAGATTTTTATGATCCAATGTGTCGTTCACGGAGATTTCAAGAAAACGACAAATTTCCTGAAACGGGCAAGAAAACTGGATTTGGAAAGTCTTCTTGAAAAATACGCGGAAGAAGGCGTGGAAGCGCTGGCCTCCGCCACCCCGGTGCGAACCGGTAAAACCGCGGATTCCTGGTCCTATGACATTCGGAAGGAACCGCATAGAATCAGCATTTACTGGACAAACTCCAACGTCGAACGGGGCGTGTCCATCGCCGTTATTCTGGACGTCGGGCACGGCACCGGACGGGGAGGCTATGTTCAGGGCAGGCATTATATCTCTCCTGCCATTCAGCCGATTTTTGACAAAATTGCAGAAGCTGCCTGGAAGGAGGTCACGAAATAGGAATGCCGAACAACAGCACGGTTGAAGAACGCGTAGTAGAAATGCGGATCGACAACAGAAAGTTCGAATCCGGAGCCAATAAAACCATTTCTACCCTTGAAAAACTTCAGAGAGCATTAAAGCTTAAAAGTGACACCCAGGCGGTTGACGATCTTCAGAAGTCCATCGACAAGTTCGACACGTCCCCGATGACCTCCGGACTGGAAAAGATCGAAGCGCACTTCTCGGCGCTTGAAGTTGCCGGTCTCAGGGTTATTCAGAACCTGACGGATAGTGTCTATCGTTTTGCGACGCGGACCGTCAAGGGGCTGACTATACTAGCAGATCGGAAGAGCGTCGTGTAGGGAAAGAGTGTAGATCTCG
>ERZ809472.290-NODE-290-length-12847-cov-6.667683_pt1 | contig 12847 bp, 10 predicted proteins | sample MGYA00521274_ERZ809472 | MGnify/ENA primary metagenome ERZ809472 (study PRJEB31581, sample SAMEA3312791) | metagenome | study: EMG produced TPA metagenomics assembly of the PRJEB8939 data set (Metagenomic analyses of Rumen microbiomes reveals... | reverse complement strand
ATGGAACAGCCCTTGTGGATATGTTCTGCTACGTGAAGTTTGAGTCGATGCTGACCCCGACGATGCTGATGCTCGTGAGTGAGACGGACAAGCGTGAGGCAGGCGAGTTCCTCTCTTCTTATCTCAGCCTGGACATCATCACCTCAGGGGTGGGATGGATCCTGCTCCAGATTCTGGTGCATATCGTCTGGACATTCGTCAGGATGTTCATCACCCGTGCCACCAAGCGGATGATTCTGCCAAAGGTCAACAAGATCGTGCCTGCTGTCTTCAAGGCCCTGTTGGGATGCGTGACGCTCTGGCTGTTCATCGATGCAGGAAGCCAGTGCTGGGACAACAAGGTGGCCCTGCAGCGCCTGTTTTCCTATCAGAACATCGGACAGGTGGAGCACGAGCTGACGCGGAAGGACAAGGCCGAACTCTATCTGCCCATCTACCGACTGGTATTCAGCATCTATGCCAATCAACTGACCTCCGTGCAGAAAGAGGAACTGGTGACGGTCAATAGCAATATTGTCGTCGATAGCTGTTCCTATCGTGTGCCGAACATCGTGCTGATTATCGGCGAGAGCTACAACAAGCACCACTCCCAGCTCTATGGCTACAATATGCCTACCACACCCCGTCAGAAAGCCCTGGCGGAAGAAGGCTCGCTGGTGCCGTTTACGGATGTGGTGGCTCCCTGGAACCTGACAAGCTACGTGTTCAAGAACGTCATGTCGCTGCAGGCTATTGGCGATAGTGGTGAGTGGTGCGACAAGCCGCTCTTCCCAGAGGTGTTCCGCAAGGCAGGCTATCATGTCACCTTCATCACCAACCAGTTCCAGCCCAAGGCGGATGAAGCCGTCTATAACTTCAGCGGTGGCTTCTTCCTGAACGACTCGGCCCTGAGCAAGGCGCAGTTCGACACCCGCAATACTGAGCTCTATCCCTTCGACGATGGTGTGCTGGATGCCTACGACCAGCTGAAGGCAGAGAATACAGACCATAACCTCATCATCCTGCACTTGATGGGTTCGCATGTGATGTACAAGTCACGCTATCCGCAGAAGACCCGCAAGCACCTGAGGGCATCGATGTATGACCGTCCGGAACTGACCAACAAGCAGCGGCTCATCGTGGCCGACTACGACAACTCCATACTCTACAATGACTCTATCGTGGCTATGGTCACGCAGAAGTTCATCGACGAGGATGCCGTTGTCATCTATATGCCGGATCACGGCGAGGAGATGTTCGATACAGAGCCTTATACCTACGGCCGGATGCACTCGGCGGAGATAGACTACAATCTGGCGCGCAATGAGTTTGAGATACCCTTCTGGGTATGGGGCTCGCCGAAGTATATCAAGAACCATCCCTACGGCTGGATGGCCATCCAGAACGCCAAGGACCGTCCGATGATGACGGATGTCTTATCGCATTTCCTGCTCTATCTAGGCGGCATATCCACACCCGACTACCGTGCGGAGTACAATATCATCATGCCGGAATACGACACGAAGCGGCCGCGCATTCTCAAAGGGACTACCGACTATAACCTGCTGAAGCGGAAATGAAGGATTTTCTGACACGGACAGAGTGCTCGGCCATGCGCGGCATCGCCATTTTGGGCATCATGCTGCACAACTACTGCCACTTTCTGAAGGATATCGTCAGAGAGAATGAGTACACTTGGACTTCAGCAAAGTGTGACAGGCTTTGGACTATCATCCAACAGCCTGATGAATTCTTCCCTATCCATCTGTTCTCGTTCTTCGGCCATTACGGCGTGCCTGTGTTCCTTTTCCTTAGCGGTTTCGGACTGGTTATGAAATATGAATCGCACGACGCAACGGGCATATCCGGCTTGTCGGGCTTCTGGCGATTCTTCCGCTATAACTGGCTGAAACTCTTCCGAATTCTGGTTGTGGGCTTCGTGCTCTTCACGATGATTGATGCGATGACCTACGGCATGCACCGTTATCAATGGCATGAAGTGGTGGGCGTCTTGGGGATGTTCGCGAATGTTTTCGAAAATCCTTCACAGGTCATCTGGCCTGGACCCTATTGGTATTTCGGACTGACGTTACAGGTCTATATCCTCTATCGTCTGGTGTTTTGGAAGTGGCGACATTGGGGTGTTGTCGTAGCGGCAATCGTCGTCTGCTGGCTTTTGCAGGTGATCTGTATCGATGACGCAGAGACTCTTGAGCGTCTGCGCTATAATTTCATTGGTGGCATGTTGCCCTTCGGCATGGGCATCCTCCTGGCACGAAGTAATGTCAATCTCATGATAAATTGGCGGCTGGCTGGGGGTATCGTGATGCTCTCTGTGGTATTGGTCACGGCCATGAGCATGAATCAACAAACGTGGTTATGGGTGCCAGTCTTTATTGTCATTGGTACGATAGCCCTCGTGAAATATCTGCCTCACTTTATCCTGAGACCGCTGGAGTGGGTAGGTGGCATCTCAGCAGCAATCTTCGTGTCGCATCCTATCGTTCGCAAACTCTTTGTCCGTCCCTATGCACAGGATGATCTCTATGCCGGACTGATACTCTATACCGTAGCTGCCCTCGTGGTGGGCTGGCTGTTGATGCAGGTCATTAACAAGATCCCCAAACCAAAACTATGAAGAAGATTGTGGCTTATGACTTCGACGGCACGCTGACTACCCGTGATACCCTGCTGGCTTTTATCCTCTATGCGAAAGGCTGGCCGAGGTTCCTGTGGGGCTTTCTGCGCTATGCGCCGCTGCTGGTACTGATGAAGCTAAGACTCTATCCCAACTACAAAGCCAAGCAGAAGGTGTTTGCCCATTTCTTCCGAGGGATGCAGCTGACGGCCTTTGATGCTCTCTGCCAGCAGTTCGCGGCTGATAGCCATCATTTATTGCGGCCTGAGGGAGTGAAGACATTGGAACGGGCTCAGGCAGAGGGTGCCGAGGTGCTGATTGTAAGCGCATCCATCGACAACTGGGTGCAGCCATTCTTCCCTACCGTACAGGTATTGGGTACACAGGTAGAGGTCAGCGACGGCAAACTCACAGGGCGTTTTCTCTCCAAGAACTGCTACGGACAGGAGAAGGTCAATCGTATCCTTGCGTGCTATCCTGACCGTGAGTCATACCATCTGACAGCCTATGGCGACAGTCGTGGCGACGAGCAATTGTTGGCTTTTGCCGATGAGGCACACTTTAAACCCTTCCGATGATGCGTATCAGTTATTGGCTTCATATTTTTCGCATCAAGCGTGAGGAGCGGGCTGGAGCTTCAGTCGTCTTTTCACTATTCGCATTCCTCCAAGGGCTGCTGATAGCTCAGCATTGGGACGTATTCCATAAGATCGTAGGGAATTATTTTCAGCTGTTCGTCAACAATTTCCATCTGTCAGGCTATGATCCCCTGACCTATGTGGTACTGTCGAATTGGAGCCTCAGCTATAACATTTACCGTCATCCTCTGCTGGCATATTTCATGTATGTGCCAAATCAGATAAATCAACTTCTGATGCAGCTGACGGGTGTCAACTGTGCCGTATGGATTGCTGCCGCCATGATGCTTTTCTGTGCCACTTACTCTTATGTCTTCCTGTTCAGGATCTGCCGTCAGATGATTGGTGTGAGCAGGACGGATGCCCAGCTGTTGGCAGCCCTGCTATTCTCTTTTGCCTATGTGATAGTGCCCACCCTCACCCCAGACCATTTTTCCATGTCGATGTTCATGCTGATATTCGCGCTTTATGTCAGCGGACGGCTGATTCAATCGGGCAGGGAGATGACCATCTGGCAGACGGTATTATTGTTTGTCATCACGGCAGGAACGACCTTGAGCAATGGTATCAAGATCTTCATCGACGGATTCTTCGTGAACGGGAAGCGATTCTTCCGTCCTGCGTATCTGGCAGGTGCCGTCGTTCTGCCCGCTTTGCTCATCTGGGGATTTGCCGTCTGGCAGTTCGAGACCTACGAAAAGCCGAAGGAGGACCAGCGTGCCGCCAAGCAGCATGCCGAGGCGCGCATAGCCAGGGAGAAAGCCTATCAGGCATTTGCAGATACGACATCGCTGACGGATTCCTCAGAGATAAAGTCGGCCTTTAACCGTGAGTACAAGCGGAAGCTGCGTCTGGAGGCGAAAGCCCGCTGGGAGAGTCTGCATCGTGGAGAGGCTATCAAGGGAGAGAACAAATTCCTGCGCTGGACGGACATCACGACAGACCGTTGGGACGCCCTGGTTGAGAATCTGCTCGGAGAGTCGATACAATTGCATCAGGACTATCTGTTGGGAGATACGTTGAACGGCCGACCTCAAGTTGTGGCATATCGCTATTGGCTGAATTATGTCGTGGAGGGAATCCTTGTGCTGCTCATCTTGCTGGGGCTCTTCTATGGATGGCGGCAGCGGTTTCTGCTGATGGTCATCTCTGGCTTTGCCTTCGATATGCTCCTGCATTTCGGTCTTGGTTTCGGTCTCAACGAGGTCTATATCATGAGTCCCCATTGGCTCTTTGTCTTTCCTATTGTGATAGGCTATGCCCTGAAGAATGCAGGCAGTACTCGGCTGCGATTATTAAGGTCGCTGATTCTGTTGCTTGCTGCTTGGTTCTTCATGTGGAACCTGTATCTGCTCCTGGGCTATCTACACATAGTTCCACTTGCCTGTTAACTTCTTGTAGCGGTTGGCAATGGCACTCTTGATTTGACCGAATTGTCCGTATCTGAGATTCAGGAACAATTCCTCGATGCTGCGTCCTATTTTGATCCACGGATGTCCCCAGGCCATCATGCGGTAGACACGCTGTTTGTATTCCACGTTCTCTATCACGTACTTGGGATGACGCAGTGGGAAAGTGACGTCGTAGCTTTCTAAGGTCAGCAACCTTCTCTGCTGTCTGGGTAATGTCTTCAGACTGTTCTGGAAATGGGCCGACTCGCTGGAGATGGCTGTATTGCTAATCATATTCTTAGTAGGTACGATGGCCAGTCCGGAGTTCAGGATGTTGTACGACCAATAGACGGTCTCATAGATGGGCTTGCCTCCCGCCTGATGCTTCTTCAGCTTCTTCAACATCTCCTGATAGCCTTGATGCTCCTTGACGAGCGCCTCTATCTGGTGCATGTTGAACGTATCGTTGACAACGGGATAGTCTTCCTCCCAGTTTCCGACAACCCTACGCCAACTGGCCCATCCCCAGATGGAGAAGACGGAAGTGAACAGATAGTCGTAAGGCACATCCTGAGTGATGCCCTCATGGTTGAAGCCTGCAATCATGGTGACTCTCGTATCATGCTCATAACGGTTGAGCATCTCGCAACAGAAAGGGATAAACGAATCTGACGGGGTGGAGTCGTCCTCGATGACAATACATTTGTCGGCAAGTGAGAAGGCCCAGCGTTGTGCCTGGAAGTTGGAGGCCCATGCACCTGAGTTCTCTGTATGGTAGTTCCGTTCTACCTGGCATTCCCAGTCTATCTTGTCATCGCTCACTATCAGCCGGGCTGCCTCCAGTTTCCGCCTGTCTTCTTCGTTCCGCGGCCCGTCCTGATAGAGGAACAGTCTCGAAGGCCGTGCCCTGCGGATGACCTCAAAGGTGCGCGACAGTGTCTCTGTCCTGGTAAACAGTATCAGCAACACGGCGACATCATTTTGGGCTTGATATTTTGTCATCATCGTCATTTTTTTCTTATTGTCAGTAGCGTCTTGTAGCCATGTACCAGCATATAGCTGATGCGTGGGGGCAGAAGGATGGCAATGCGGTCCATCAGGGGAATCGTCGGGTCTAATTGCTGGCGCAGGGGACGATAGTACTCCTCGAATACATGAAACTGCCTGAGATTGATGAATTTCTCATAGACCTTCAGCTGGTGATGAACAAACGCAGACTTGTATATATCCCATTGTGACTGCAAGGTCTGTTTCAGTTCTGAGTCATAGATACGTATCATCCTGAGATCTTCCACCCGATTGTTGGGCATATCCTCATAATGAAGATAGACGGCCTGCGGGATGAAATGGACTGTAGGCGACTTCATCAGGCACTTGATCTGCATAAGACTGTCCTCACGCTCCACAATCTCACGTGGGGCATTCAGACAACCGTCCAACAGCGTCTTCCTAAAGATAATACCCCACAGCACACAAAAGGAATTCTTAACTGCCAGAAGATTGCGCACCAAAGGTTCGCAGGGCTGCTCCCCCCTGAATCCAGAGTCGTGCGTTCGTCCGTACTGGTCCTTATAGGTGCCGATAACTTCGTCGGCATTACTGTCAGTGATGGCTTTGTGGAGTGTCTTGAGTGCATCTGGCAGTAGCATGTCATCTGCATCCACAAAGACGATGTATTTGCCAAGGGCTGCCTCTACGCCTTTTCTGCGGGCAGCAGTCACGCCTCCATTCTCTGTATGTATCACTCGGATACGGTTGTCGTCAGCAGCCTGCTTGTCACAGAGTGCTCCAGAATTGTCTGTACTGCCATCATCGACACAGACAATCTCAAAATCCGCGAAGTCCTGCCTCAGCAGACTATTCAGGCAGTCACCGATATATTCTGCCTTGTTATAGACGGGTATGATGATGCTGATCTCCATAGGCTATCGCTTGATTTTCTTGAGGAAGAAGCTGAGGCACTCGTCCATGATTCTGACCCTTAACAGTTTCATGACAGCAAGATATAGACAGCTGGCAATGACAACCCTAAGCAACAGCAGCACATAGACATTGCTGACAGTTGACGTGACCAGCCATGTGGCCAGCATGACGGCTATACTGATAACGGCAAACGGCATCGTGTCTTTCAATACGTCGAAGAATCTGACGCCTATCATCCTTTGGGCAAAGATCTGCCAGCCGATGAGCCATATTATATTTAATAAGGTATAGGCCCAGACTACGGTGAGAATCCCTTGCTGGTATGTCAGGAAGATAAGAATGATCTGAACGGCTATCTGGGAAATGTTCAGCCACATATTGACATCGCTACGTCCTTGACTGATAATCAGGTTTTTGTAAAGGGAATAGAACGGCATAAAGGCTCCGCCAATGCATAGGACACGGAGAATGGGAATACAAGCTTCCCATTTCGGACCAATGGTGGCCAGGATGAATTCGTTGGCGACGAGCGAAAGTCCCAGCATCGCGGGGAACGACAACAAGGCTGTGAAGCGCAGCATCTTACGGAAGACCCGGATCTCACGCTTCTCTTCATCGTCACGCGCACTTACCAATACGGGCTGTGCCACCTGCTCGATGCTTCCACTTACCATCTGGTAGGCCATCATGTTCCACTTCGAAGCCTGGAAGAAGTTACCTACTACCTGTGGTGTCTTGGTAAAGAGCTTACCGAAGATGAAGGTCAGGATATTGTTGTTCACCGTATTGAGAATCATCGTCACCAGGATGTTCATGGCGAATTTCCAGGTGCGTCGGATGGGGGAGAAGTCTATCTTCAGACTTGGTCGCCATTTGACAAATAAGAAGCGCCCGATGACGAGCACGCAAGCGTTTGTCACCTGCTGCCAGGCCAGACTCCAGTAGGAGAAATCATTAAATGCCAGCACGACAGCCACGATGCCTGAGCAGATCAGCGCACAGACATTGACGATGGCGATTTCGCGGTTCATCATGTTCTTCGTCATATAGGCATTGGTGGAAATGCCGAATGAAGAGATGAAGAAAGCCAGGAAGATCAGTCGTGACAGGTCTGTCAGACATGGTTGCTCAAAGAATAATGCTATCCATGGGGCTGCAAAAAAAAGCAGCACATACATCATCAAGCTCATCAACGTGTTGAACCAGAACACGGCATTGTAGTCATTGTCCGTAGGTTCCTTCATATTGACGATGGCCGTGGAGAATCCGCTCGACTGCAGGTTGCCGGCAATGGCCGAGAAGATAGCAATCATACCGATGGGGGCCCATTCGCGGGGCGACAGCATTCGCCCCAGCAGGATGCCGATAATGACATTCAACACCTGGGTAGTGCCGCTGTTCAGCGCTCCCCAGAAGAGTCCTTTAGCTGTCTTCTCCTTCAGATTCTCCATTATTCTGACTGCAAAAGTACAAATAATTATGCATTATGCATTATGAATTATGAATTATTTTGTAATTTTGCACACAGAATGATGGAACAGACAGTTAAAAAGCCTCGATTAGAGTGGTTGGATGCGCTCCGTGGATTCACGATGATATTGGTGGTATCCTATCACGTGGCGCAATATGGCTTTGGTGAGACATGGAAGACTTCGTCGTCCATGTCGTTCCTGATGCTTTTCCGCATGCCCCTCTTCTTCTTTGTCAGCGGCTTCTTGGCATACAAGGCTACACAGGTTTGGAATCTTCGGAACCTCGGTGGACTGCTGTTGAAGAAGGTGCGAGTGCAGTTGGTGCCTACCGTTGTCTTCTTCCTGTTGGCAATGGCGATCCTCTACAAACATTTCTGGCCTGCGCTCGACGGTGCCCTTCGTTCTCAGTTCAAGGGCGGCTATTGGTTTACGCTCGTTCTGCTTTACATGTTCATCATCTACTATCCTTTCGCATGGCTGGAGAGTTTGTTACCGAGAAAGTCGTGGATTCCCATCACCCTGCTGTTCGTGGCATCGCTGCTGGTGTATGAGAGTTGCTATCTGCCCAAGTATTTCTATTGGGCTTTCGGCTACAGACGGGCGCATGCGATGTTCCTTTGGGAGTCGAGCATCAAACAGTTGATGCAGTATTTCCCCTTCTTCCTCTATGGCAACATTGTCCATCGTTATTGGAATCAGGCTCAGCGACTGATGGATTCCCGTTGGTTCTTCCCTGTTGTCGTCATTGTCGTGGTCTTTGCTACCCTCGATGCCCAGAAATGGCATACATTGCGTATGGCCTGGGCTGTCATACCACTCACACTGGCGAAGTTTCTGCTGCTGACCATTGCCTTTATGTATTTCCGACATTACAAGGATAGTTTTTCTAAGGCCAGGCCGGTAGGATGGACATTGCAATATATCGGACGCAGAACGCTCGATATCTACCTCATCCATTTCTTCTTCATGCCAGAGTTGCCGGCTATTGGGGACTTTTTCAAGTCATTCCCCCACAACTTTGTCATCGACACGACGCTTTCCATCTTCATTGGAATGCTGGTTATAGGTTTCTGCATTGTCACGTCCAACATCCTGCGCATAAGTCCTATATTCAAGAAATGGCTGTTCGGTCGCGAATAATTTGCATGATGAAACAGATTACTGACATACATGAACTCCGCAGCATTCAGATGGACATTCTGGATGATGTGCACCGCTTTTGCGAGGCTCATGGCATTCGTTACTTTCTGTCGAGTGGCACGTTGATAGGTGCTGTACGTCATAAGGGGTACATCCCTTGGGACGATGATATCGACATCTATATGCCCCGTGCAGACTATGAGCGGTTCCTGAAGACTTATCAAGACGAAAAAGGTATCTATCGCGCCATTGATCCCCAACAGGAACCACATTATTATTATACCTTTGCGAAGGTGGTTGACCAGCGTACCCGTATGGTGGAGAAGGAAACGGAGGGCTATGAGATAGGTGTCTATATGGATATCTTCCCAGTAGACTATGTCACAGAGGATTTGGCTGAACGCGAGCGCATCTTCAAACGAAAACATCTGCTCTATAAAATCCGTCGCTGCAAGATATCGTATTCAAATCCCCTGCACTCACGTCTAGCCTATCTCTGCTACAAGTATTTGCCTATTTCTGTGGCTCAGCTGAATCAGAAAATCAGGAAATTGGTAGTACGTGAGGCTCCCACAAATACAGTCTGCAATATGACGGAGGCAGGCCCGAAGATGAAAGGCTGTTTCCCTGCCGAGGATATCGCCTCACAAGTGGATATAGAGTTTGAAGGCAGGCTATACAAGACGATGGTGGGCTATAAGGATTATCTGTCGCGCACTTATGGCGACTACATGACGCTACCTCCCGAAGACCAGCGTGTCACGCATAAGTTCGAAGCTTACTGGTTATAACGTTTCAGACAGGCCATTCCCCATTCATAGACACGATTGATAACAGGTGTATCTATGTTTTTTTCGTGTGCAAGCCGATGCACGATAGCCAGGCCATAGGGGAAATCTTCTGTGAAATAGCGGCTGCTGAAATCTGGTATGTACCCGCCGTCCTGTTCTTTCATGGGGGCAGCGATGCCATGAAAAGCTTCAATGCTACGTAGTTTGGCCGCCAATGAGGGGACATCATGACTTTCGTAATAATCTAAGACGGTAGCGATACTGCCAGGCGTTACGGGCAGTTGGGTGATGAGGGCTTGTAATTCGTTATCCATTGCCAGATAGAGCCCTGCAGCCTCTTCTGTCCATTCTTCATAAAAGAGAGGAATACGTGGATAGAGGATACCTTCGTGCCAGTCTTTCCAGAGAGAGTAAAGACGGGATGGATGTAAGAGTGGGTTACTGTTTGAGAGTGTGACCTCGTAGAAACTGTGCAGTAAATGTATGGGCGTCTGAAACAGTTGCTGCATGGTGTCGCAGAGCCTGGTGGAATTGGCTGTTTGTTCTACGGCCATATTCAGACTCTCCTTATATCCCATCAGTCTGGCGTGGTGTCCGTATTCTGTAATACGCGAAATAAAAGGTACGCGTTGGAATCCGAAAAGGGGTTGCGTCTGTGGCAGGATCTTCATCGCTTCGAGGAAGAACCCCGTACTACAGACAACACTACCCACTGCCGTATGGGGATGCAAAGCTTCCTTGATTTGCACAAGAACCTCACGGATAGAAAAGCCTGGCAGACAAAGCAGCACATAATCAGCATCACTGACTACCTCAGAAGGGTTATTGCTGATGCGGTGCAAACGCCCTTTCAGACTATTCCCTGTTGGTGTATCAATGGTGAGTTCTTGGCTCCAGCGTTCTGGATGGCGTGTCAGCAGACTGACCTCATGTGTCTGCTGGGCAGCGATAAAACCAGCCACCACATGTCCTAAGTTTCCTCCTCCACAGATACAGATTTTCATTGCGCCATTCCTTTGAGAGCCTCTGCCAGACGAGTGTTGTCTTCATGATTGCGGACGGCGATACGCATGTATTGGCGTAGGGGATCAAGCCCTGGCTTACCGCTGCAGTCGCGTGTCAGGATATTATGCTGTTTCAGCATGCGAATCACAATCTCGCTGGCTTTGTAGGGAGGCTTTACCTCACAGAGGAAATAGTTGGCCTCTGTCGGCATGACACGCAGGAAGGGGATGGTGCGCAGTTGCTGCTCAAAGCTGTCGCGCTCTGTGATAAACTTGGCACAGGCACGCTGGTAATCCTTCTCATGCTTGTTGTAGATTTGCATGAAGAACTCAGCAAAAGAGTTTAGGTTCCAGATTGACACCTCCCGTTTGGTGCGGGCAATCAGTTCCTTGTCTGCTGAGGCCATAATACCCAGGCGAAGCCCAGGCACACCATAGCTCTTCGAGATGCTCTTCATCACCACCAGATGGGGATAGCTCTCCAACGTCTGATCGCTGAGTAGTGAGTTGTTCGCATAGTCGTGGCTGAAGTCAACGAACGACTCGTCTACCACCAGACGGATGCCCTTCTCTTCTGCCCAAGCAGCCAGTCGCAGCACGTCGGCCTTGGGGATGAAATTGCCCGAAGGGTTGTCGGGATTAATGAGCATCAGTGTTTGGATTTCCTTGTCGGAGAAGAATGTCATCAGGTCGTCTGCCGTATAACGGTAACAGTCATTCTGAGGAACAAAAGTCACCTGTTCGTCTTGATGGTATCTGTTAGGATATTCCTCAAATGTGGGGCGTATGAATCCCGTCTGTCCCTGAGTATTCTCCATGAGTACCTTGATCAGTTCAGCAGCTCCGTTTCCAGGCACGATATATGGTTCACTTACGCCAAAGCACTTGCTGGCGATGAGCGTATTGACCTTCATTCCTGAAGGATATTCCGTCAATAGGGTGTCGAAGTTAGCACGTAGTTCATCTTTCAAACGGCGCGAGGGGAAATAGGGATTTACCAGATAACAGAAGTCGAGCATTTGTGGGAAGCGCCAGAAGCCGCCATAACGTCCATAGTACTTGCGCAACACGTCCTTTTCATCGGCAAACAAAGCCTCAGCAATGTCCAAGTCCTGCTTATCATCGATCTCGTACCACTTCTCATTGCCGATGGGCAGGGCCTTCAGGTCATGGTTGCTCAGCAACGAGAGAATGCGCAGCACGTTCTCGTAATATTCATTCAGACCAACGGCCTTGGTATAGGCATCGAGGAAGGGCACATACTTTTCCTGTAGGAACTGGCGATTGAACTTGTAGATGTTGACCGTCTTGTAGTACGTATCGACATCGCTATAGCTGAAAGCTTCCTTCGAGATGAAGTTCACGATGTTGTGGTCTTCGTCGATGCGCACCATCGTACCGTCCATCCAAGTTTCATATTTGGCAACCAGGGCTAGGTTGGGGTAGGGGTTGTCGACAATCATTGGAATCAGGTTGTCGCTGAAGATGAGATCGCTCTCGATAAGGAGGGTGTCATCTTCCTGCAATTTATCCTTCACGATGGCCAGCGAATAGATGTTGTTGGTCTTGTCGTAGACGGGATTCTCGGCAAACTCGATGTTAACTTTGCCCTCATAACGATTGCCGATGTACTCGCGCAGTTCCTTTCCCTTATAACCCACCACAATGATGACACGCTGCAGGGGCTGCTTGGAAAGCTGCTCCAACAAACGGTCGATAAGGGGTATACCATTCACGGGAACCATACATTTCGTATTGTCCCTGGTATATTCACCCAACCTGCGGCCCATTCCTGCCGCCAATATGATTGCCTGCATTTATCCTAACTAGCAGATCGGAAGAGCGTCGTGTAGGGAAAGAGTGTAGATCTC
>ERZ809472.289-NODE-289-length-12900-cov-5.288595_pt1 | contig 12900 bp, 17 predicted proteins | sample MGYA00521274_ERZ809472 | MGnify/ENA primary metagenome ERZ809472 (study PRJEB31581, sample SAMEA3312791) | metagenome | study: EMG produced TPA metagenomics assembly of the PRJEB8939 data set (Metagenomic analyses of Rumen microbiomes reveals... | reverse complement strand
TCTAACTTACAGTAATTTCAAAGAACTATTTTGATTTTTTAGTGGACAGCAATGAGAAACAATAATGAAATATTAAGATATGGTGGAAACTAATATAAAAAATACAAATTCTAGACAACGTCTTGATTATATTGATGTTGCTAAAGGTTTGGGGATGCTTACCATAATATGGGGTCATGTTTGTTTGGGCGGCCTGAGCAACTATATTGTTTATTCATTTCACATACCGCTATTCTTCTTTTTAAGCGGATTGGTTTTCTCGCCAAAAAGATATGATAATTTTGGTGCTTTTTTAAAAAAACGATTAAAAGGACTATTAGTACCATACGTAATGTTTTCGGTGTTAACCTGGATGGTGTGGGCTGTTTATTCGTATATTACCCATGCACGTGTTGAGAGTTACTGGATGCCACTACTTCAAACTTTATTGGCTCAAGGCTCGGAGGGGTACTTGATCCACAATGTGCCGCTTTGGTTTGTGATGTGTCTGTTTTCGGTTGAAGTGATATACTATTTCTTATCTAAGTTCAATGACTGGTTTAATATATTATTGTGCCTGATATTGTGTGTGTTAGGAGTGTTGTCAACCAAAGCTCTGTTTTTTGATTTTAGTACCTTGCCATGGAGTATAGATGTTGCATTGATGGCTCTTCCATTTTATGCTGCTGGTAGTTTGTTGGCCAAACATGTGTGTCATCAAAAACAGATTAATATGGTAAAAGGCAATCTCTTGTTATGTGCGTTGTTGTTTATCGTGGCAGCTACAGTTGTGTATTTTGGAGCTAAGTATAATGGACATGTTTCTATGGGTCATGCTTCTTTAGGCCGTAGTCCAATGGTTTTCTATGGGACGGCAGTATTTGGTATTGTGGGCTTTATGATTCTTTGTATTTGGATGAGCCTTTCAACTTCAAATATGATTCAAGGAATAAAGTGGATTGGGCGCAATAGTTTTCGGGTCATGGCGATACACAACCCTATAAAAGGAATTGTGCTGGTAGTCTTGGCCAAACAATTCCATACGAGTCCAATAAAAGCGAGTAATAACTTGCTAATATGTCTCATGGCTTTTGTTGTAACATTGATTATTACATTTATAATAATTATGGTAATTGAGTGGTGTTTAAAGACCTTTTTAAAAAGGAATTCATTGTTGAAATAATTGCCAGAAGTGCTATTACATATAAAGATGTTTAATTTATGTATCCAATTCTCAAACGTTGCTTCGACTTTCTCTGTGCTTTTTTGGCACTCATCGTTCTCTCTCCAATTTTCATATTGACTGCATTGGGAATTCTTATTAACGACTGGGGACCGATATTCTATAAAGCCAATCGTATAGGGAAGGGGAACAAACCTTTCAGAATGTATAAGTTCCGCTCCATGCGAGTGGCAAAAGCGGCCAATGAGGCTTCATTGAGGCCTGATGAAGACCGCATTTTTGCTTTTGGTCATTTTATCCGCAAAGCAAAGATAGACGAACTACCTCAGTTGATTAATATTTTAAATGGAACCATGTCCATAGTCGGTCCTCGGCCTGTAGCTGAGGACCAGTTTGATATGTTCCGCTATGGGAAGTGGAACGAGGCGGCCAAGGTTCCTGTGGGTTTGAGTGGTCCTGCTGCTTTGTATGACTATATCTATGGCGATCAGATAACCGATGAGGCTGAATACATGGAAAAGGTGTATCCAACACGTAGAGAGTTGGAATACACTTACGTGCAGAAAGCTGGTATTGGCTATGACTTGAAAATGATTATCTATACCGTAATCTGCATTCTCTATTCGCTGTTTGGGAAAGAATGTAAATGGATTCTTGACGAACTGATTGCGGATGCAAACAAAACAATGAATCAATAGAGCTATGAATATACTTGTAACTGGCTCCGCTGGCATGATTGGCGGATATGTAGTGAAAGGCCTGTTGGAAAAAGGGCACTCTATCATTGGTGTTGACCGAAGAAAATCTGACTATGAACACGAGAGCTTTAATCAAGTGGTTTTGGACTTGTCATCAAAAGAGGCCGTGAAGCATTTGTTTGAGGATAACAAAATTGACCGTGCTATTCACCTTGCAGCTTTGGCTCATACGGCAGGTGTGAAAGATTTATCGTGGGAGGCATTCAAAAAGGCCAATGTGGATTGTGCGGAAAGTGTCTTTGAAGCATGTGCCAAACACGAAGTGCCGATTTTGTTTATCAGCACTGTGGATGCCATCGGCATGGTGAAAGGTACTATCACTCCTGACACAGAATTGAATCCAATTTCCAATTATGGCAAGAGCAAGGCGATGGCTGAAGGTCGGCTGAAAGAGATTTGTAAGGTTTGGAATATATACCGTTTCTCTCCAGTATATACCCAGGATGTGAAGCGCGATATAGAAAAGCGTTACTATCTGAAATCACCCAATTGGGCATATCGGATTGGTAACGGTGGACAATTTGAAGTGCTGGATGTGAATAGAGCAGTTGATGCCTTGGTGAAGTGGGTCGAAAAGGATGTAGACAACACTATCCATGTAATCAAAGACCCCGAACTGCTTGATAGCAATGCACTGATTGCCGCAGAGCGTGCCGAGGGTAGAGCCAAGCATGTGCTTTGGATACCTCGTTGGATGGTGGTTTGCGGGTATTACATGGTAAAACTGGTGTTTGGTAAGAGCAATAAGACCTATTTAGTGTTTAAGGCTTTGTGGCCGTTCCGTACGGCTGACGCATAGTTCAAGGGTTTAAGAAGTTCAATAGTTTAAGAAATTCAAGAGATATGAAGTATTTGATAGTAGTAGCACACCCTGACGACGAGGTTCTTGGGGCTGGTGCATCGATTTATAAATGGACAAAGCAAGGCGATGTGGTTGATGTCTGCATCATGAGTGCTGAGGCCAAAGCCCGTGCTTTCCGTCCAGACGATAAGGAATTGGATGATGATACCCATGCAGCTTTGGCTTATATTGGTGTCAACAAAGAATATGAAGGCAAGTTCCCGAACATTGAGATGAACACAGTGCCACACCTTCAACTGGTGCAGCATATCGAAAAGGCCATTTTGGAATCACAGCCTGATATTGTAATCACCCATCATCCTGCTGACACCAACAACGACCATCTGCAAACTTCGATGGCTTGTCAAGAGGCAATTCGTTTGGCTCAACGAAGGCCAGAGGTGAAGCCTTTGAAAGAGTTTTGGTATATGGAAGTGCCAAGTTGCACAGAATGGGCAATTAACAGGGCGATGAATCTCTTTACTCCTAACTGTTATGTGGAGGTTGGTAAAGAAGGTGTGGATGCCAAGGTGAAAGCTCTTTCGATGTACCGTGGCGTGATGCGGCCTTATCCGCATCCGAGGAGTGAAGTATATATTACTGGCCTTGCTGCTTACAGGGGTAGCCAGTTCCAGTTGGAATATGCAGAGGCGTTTGAGGTTGTTCTTAGGAAATACTGATGATTATCAAAGAACTCCATACTCTCACTGAGAAACAGGTACAAGACTTGTTGTTGTTGATGCAAGAACTCAACTCGGAATTGAAGGTGTCTGCCGAAATGATGAGAAAAGTTGCTGCATCACAGCATTCGCATCTTTTTGTATTGGAAAAGGAAGATGGCGGCATTGTTGGAACGGCTACACTTTGTGTGTTTGAATCTCTGTTGGGATTAAACGTTAATGTGGAGGATGTGGTGGTGCTTACATCTTATCGAGGCCAGCATTGGGGAAGGAAGTTGATGGAGCATTTAATCGATTATGCCCGAAGAGAGTTAAAAGAGGTGAATCTTTATTTGACATCAATGCCGCAAAGGGTGGTTGCAAACGAAATGTACAGGACATTGGGATTTGAACAGAGAGAAACGAATGTATATAAAATGGCCATCAAAAACTCTGACACGAATGATAATTAGTTTTGTATGAAAATAACCCAAGCATTATTAGATAGTTTAACCGAGCAAGCCAAGGCTTCGCCCCGGTTGCGAATGAATATGGATCTTCGCAACAGTGCTGAAGACCAAAGCCAGCGTATGCTCAACGCCATTGAACCCGGTAGCCCGCTGCCCATCCACCGCCATCAGAATACCTCTGAAACGGTGGTTTGCTTGCGTGGCCGTTTAGTATGGGAATTCTATGATGAGTTGGAGCACATCTGCACCGAAAGGATAGAATTATCTCCCAATGGTCCCATTGTCGCATTAAACGTCCCCCAAGGCCAGTGGCACACGGTGAAAGCCTTGGAATCGGGTTCTGTGATTATTGAATGCAAGGACGGTCCGTATGAGCCGCAGAGTCCAGCGGACATCCTTACAGTTTAGAGTTCAGAGTCTAGTGTTTTTTCGCTTGATTTAATTTGATTCAGCGGTGCTCAAGGCCGTTCCCTTCGGTCAGGCAGAGAGTCAGTTTAAAAGTTTAGAGTTTTAAGTATATGGAAAAAGATATAGTAACCCGCTTGCGCGAGTTTCTGGAAAATGAAGCCAAGTCCTGTTCAATGGATTTTGGGTGCATAACTCCTGAGTATGTTCATCGTATGTGGGGTGGTTCGGTACCTTTACATGAAATTGAATCTGCTTTGAGAGTTATTAAAGGGCAATCAAAATGACTAATTAGAGAAAAACAATAAACATATAATTACAATGAGTGTATTTAAAGACAAAGTCCTCCTAATCACTGGAGGTACAGGCAGCTTTGGCAATGCCGTGCTGCGTAGATTTTTGGACAGCGACATTAAGGAAATCCGCATTTTGAGCCGCGACGAAAAGAAACAAGACGACATGCGTCACTTCTTGCAAGCCAACCGCGCTGATGTGGCCCATAAGGTGAAGTTTTATATCGGCAACGTGCGCCAACGCGAAGCGGTTGACTTTGCTATGGGTGGTGTTGACTATGTGTTTAGTGCAGCAGCCTTGAAGCAAGTGCCCAGTTGTGAGTTCTTCCCGATGGAGGCCGTGCGCACCAATGTGGAAGGCACTAACAACGTGTTGCTGAGTGCTATTGAACACGGTGTAAAGAACGTGGTTGTGTTGAGTACTGACAAGGCTGCTTATCCCATCAACGCTATGGGAATTAGCAAGGCCATGATGGAAAAGGTGGCCATTGCACAAGGCCGTGCGCTTGGTACAAACGCTAAAACCACCATTTGCTGCACCCGTTATGGCAACGTAATGGCTAGCCGAGGCTCGGTGATTCCGCTTTGGGTGGAACAGATGATGGAAGGCAAGCCAATCACCATCACCGACCCCAACATGACCCGTTTCATGATGACTTTGGATGATGCTGTTGACTTGGTGATATACGCTTTCACACATGGTGAGAATGGTGATTTGTTTGTTCAGAAAGCCCCCGCAGCTACATTGGATGTGCTGGCAGAAGCTTTGAAGCAAACCTACGCCAAGATTGACCCGAAGTATGGTGAGACAGAGGTGAAGGTAATTGGTACACGCCACGGTGAGAAACTGTATGAAACTTTGGTGACTCGCGAAGAGATGGCCAAGGCCATCGATATGGGCGGCTACTACCGCATACCTTGCGACAACCGCGACTTGAACTACGACAAGTTTTTCACCGAAGGCGACCACAAGGTGGAGCTGGTGGAGGAATATCACAGCCACAATACCCAACGCCTCGATGTGGAAGGAATGAAGCAGTTGCTGCTGAAGCTGAACTTCATTCGTGAAGACTTGGGTTTGCAACCGAGAGCTAAAGCCAGGGACTACAGATCCGAATAAACTATTAAATGATTTAACAATTTAACTGACGAGATATGAAATTTTTTATTTGTGGTTGCAACGGTATGGCTGGCCATACCATCAGCCTTTATCTTCAGGAACAAGGACATGAGGTCTATGGTTTCGACCTTCAGGAATCCAAATATATCAAAAGCTTTGCAGGTAATGCCTTTGACACCGACACTATTGCCAAGGCTATTAAGGATGGCCGTTATGACACTGTGATTAATTGCATCGGTGTGCTGAACCAGTTTGCCGAGCAGAACCATGCGCTGGCAGCATTCCTCAATAGCTATTTTCCGCACTTCTTGGCCAAGACCACTGAGGGCACCGATACCCAGGTGATTCACATGAGCACCGATTGTGTTTTCAGTGGCAAAAAAGGCTCATACACAGAGGATGATTTCCGTGATGGTGAAACGTTTTATGATCGCAGCAAGGCACTGGGCGAGCTGGAAGATGAAAAGAACATTACCCTGCGCAACAGCATTGTGGGACCTGACATCAACCCCAAGGGAATCGGTCTGTTGAATTGGTTCTTGCATCAGGAGGGTGAGATTAATGGCTACACCAAGGCCATCTGGACAGGTCAAACCACCCTGCAGTTGGCAAAGACCATGGAACAGGCTGCCAAGGAGAAGGCCCACGGCCTCTACAATACTGTTCCTGATCATGGCATTTCAAAATTTGAATTGTGTAAACTCTTCAACCATTATTTCCGTAATGACAGTATCACAATCCACCCAGTGGATGGTGTGAATGCCGACAAGAGTTTGAAGCGTACCCGCTATGAATTCAGCTACTTGATTCCTGACTACGAGCAAATGGTTGCTGAGCTTGCCGATTGGGTAAAGAAACATAAAGACATGTATCCTCATTACAATCTGTAAACTATGAGAAAGTTAAAACTAATGACGATTGTCGGGACGAGACCTGAAATCATAAAGATGTCGGCTATTATCAAGAAGGCTGACAAATATTTCGACCAGGTGCTGGTGCATACTGGTCAGAACTACGACTACACGCTGAACGAGGTGTTCTTCAAAGACCTCGGTTTGCGTGAACCTGACTACTATCTTGGTGTGGTGGGCGACAACCTTGGTCAGACTATGGGCAATGTGATTGCCAAGAGCTATGAACTGATGGCCGAGGTGAAACCTGATGCAGTTATCGTGCTGGGCGATACCAACTCGTGCCTCTGTGTTATCTCTGCCAAGCGACTGAAGATTCCGATCTTCCACATGGAGGCCGGTAACCGCTGTAAGGACGAGAACCTGCCTGAAGAGGTTATCCGAAGGGTAGTGGACGTGACCAGCGACATCAACCTTTGCTATAGCGAACATGCCCGTCGCTATATCCTCGATACTGGTGTGAAGCCTGAATACACTTACGTTGTGGGTAGCCCGATGGCTGAGGTGCTGCGTGATGTGCTTCCACAAATCGAGGCCAGCACCGTGCTGCAAGACCTCGGCTTGGAAAAGGGTAAGTATATTCTTTTGAGTGCCCACCGTGAGGAGAACATAGACATAGAAGCCAACTTCTTCTCACTGATGAACGCTGTGAACACCATGGCCGAGACCTACAACATGCCGGTGCTCTACAGTTGCCATCCTCGTAGCCAAAAGATGATTGAGAAGCGTGGCTTTAAGTTCAACGAGAAGGTGATTCAGCACAAGCCCCTTGGTTTCTTCGACTACAACAAGCTTCAGCAGAATGCTTTTTGTGTAGTGAGTGACAGTGGTACCGTCCCAGAGGAAGGTGCTTTCTTTGGATTCCCAGCTGTCAGCATCCGTACTTCTACCGAACGTCCCGAAGCTATGGATAAAGGTGTGTTCACTATTGGAAGCATCACCAGCGAGCAGGTTTTGCAAGCTGTTGACTTGGCCGTTAGCATGCACGTCAATGGAGACGATGCCTGCCCAGTGCCCGCCTATACCGACGAGAACGTCTCCACCAAGGTTATCAAGCTTATCCAGAGCTACGTGGGCATCGTAAACAAGATGATCTGGAAGAAATGACCTCTGCAAGGCTCGAACTACATAAGAGGGTGGTTGAGTTTATTGACCGGAACTATATTGAAGTCATCGACAACGGTCTGATGGATGATATACTCTTCAATGAATACAAGGCGAATGTCGACAACCTGTATGCTCAACCACCATTGTCTGACTCGGAACAGGTCAAACAGCTCCAATGGCTTGACTTTATGTTGAAGCAAATGAAGGATTGCGCCAAAGATAATTTGTTGGCTGGCAATCCGCAGCCAGTTTTCAAGGCTTTGTTGGATTATGTAGAATTATAGGTTATGAAAGGGTTTTTAAAAGGTGTTTGGCAGTTTTGCAGTTATTTGTTTTGGCCGAGGTGGTGAAAATCCTCAAATACATAGAAATAGAAAATATAGATTAAAAGTTTAAGTAATGTCATATAGAACGAGAACATACATAGCAGGAGAATGGGACGGTGATTCCGATGCAATTGAACAATTATACCGTTGGAATGAAGGGGATAAATGGAATCTTCATTTTGTAGATGCGCATGGGTTTAAGCAATGTTATGATTCATCGATGCCATGTACAATCAAAAATAGCTTATCTGAAAGGATGGGTCGTTCAAAAACTTTTGTGTTGATTGTAGGCAATAACACTAAAACCACACGCAAAGGTTCTTGTTTCTATCATAACTGTGGTAATAAATGGTACAATTCTTTTCTTGGGCAATATACTTGTCAAGTGTCAGGAAAAACATATAGTACCGAAAGTTTTATTGATTATGAATGTCGCCTCGCTTATAACGCATGGCGTAGTGGATTGATGAAGATTGTTGTGCTATACAATGCTGCCTCAAAGGATAAAAGTAAATGCCCTGATATTTTAAGAAATATTGGCACACATGCTGAAATGAAATCGTATAATGCTTACTATGGAAGATATATGTATGACTATCAAAAGGTTCGCAAAGCAATTGAAGAATAAAATGTGTCATAGAGAATTTTGGAAATATTTTTTTGTGGCTGTCGGTACTATTTCATCGGTGGTTACTCTGATTAGTTTCGTATTTGAATTGAAAGATCCAAGTTGGTTATGGGTGCTAATCTATGTTGCAGTAGTTTTGGGACTAAGCGTTGCCTTCGGCATTTGGCAGACATGGAGAAAGACATCGTTGAGTGTTAAAATATCAAACAATCTTACCGTTAAAGTTCAGGCTGGTGATTTGTTTGATTATGCGAAGGATGGTAATTATGTGGTTATTCCAGTAAACGAATATTTTGATACAATAGTTGATGACAAAATAATCAATAGTGGAACAGTCCATGGGCAATTCATACGTAAGTACTATCCAGATAGCCATACCAAACTGCATGAAGAAATAGAGGCTTATTTTAGTTCGCATCAGATAGTGGGTAAAACCGCTGTTAGATTTAATAGCGAAGGATACAAAATCCAATATCCTTTGGGAACTTGTGCCATCATTGATAAAGACAATACTCATTTTGTTTTGCTTGCTTTGACCCATTTTGATTCCGATGACCATGCTTTTGTGGAATTATCTGAATTTGGTCGTAGTATTAGTCATTTATGCAGAAAGTTGCATGATGTGGTAGGGCAGAAGCCTGTTTATATGCCTTTGATGGGCATGGGAATGGCAAGATTGAATCAGTCTGGGCAGTTCATACTAAAATACACTCTCGATACCATTGTTGGAATAAAAGATCTTGCCTTGTTGGGTGGTGCGAATATTATAGTTTACCCGCCAGTTGCAAAAACACTAAATTTGAACGAAATAAAGTACTAAGATGTATAGGGGTTTTTGCATTAGTAAATTGTCTATAAATATAGCCTTGAAGAATTATCTCACAACGGATAGTCGTAATCAGACTTTCAAAGAGGTGCTTCGAGGGCTTTACACAAAAGGGACTAACATCACTTCTCGTATTAGTGCTATATTAGAAGGTGATGAGAATGGTGTTATTGACGGTGAGGCTTTACAGAACGCTTGTATGCCAACGCCCACTGATAAGTATGATATCTTTATATCTCATTCTCACACTGAAGAAAATGAAGCAAAGAAGCTTGCTGCTTATCTCAAAATGCGTTACGGCTTGAGATGCTTTGTTGATGGTTTCGTATGGGGGAGTTGTGACAATGATATTCTATGGCCGTTAGACAAGAAATGGAGCTGGCTCGATGCCAATAAGGAATCCTTCAGTTACGAGAAGCGGAATTATTCAACTTCACTTGTGCATGCGATGCTTTCAATGGCACTGCTTGAAATGATCGATCATTGCGAGTGCTGTATCTTCATAAAGCCAACAACAGACCTCGTTGTCACTAGTATTGAGGACTGTACTACATCACCTTGGATATATGAGGAGATAACCATGTTCAACAAGATTGAAAAGAAAGGGCCCAATAGAATAACTCGCTGCATGGAATCATTCAGTGCCGCTGGTGACAAACCGACTATTCGTTATAGGTTGGATATGTCGGACATGCCTTTGCTTAAACCGGTTCATTTGCAAAAGAATATCCATCTGAATGCTGGAACTAGTGATTACACGATAGCCTATAGGTGGCTTGATGATATATATGATAGCGTGTAGTTAATGAATAAAATAAACTCAGATTTAACTATGAAGAACATTCTTGTGACGGGTGGTGCCGGGTTTATCGGTAGCAACCTGATAAAGCGCTTGTTTGCTGACGTGAAGGGCGCAACGATTGTGAACATCGATAATATGAATGCATATTATGATGTCAGCCTGAAAGATTATCGTTTGAAGGAACTTGAAACTTTGGTTCCCGAAGGGATAAACTATAAGTTTGTGAAAGGCGACATTGCCGACAAGGCTTTGGTGGATAAACTCTTTGAGGACTATAAGTTCGATGTGGTGGTAAACCTTGCTGCACAAGCGGGGGTGCGTTACAGCATTGAGAATCCCGATGTGTATATTGAGAGTAACATCATTGGGTTCTACAACATCTTGGAGGCGTGTAGGCACTCGTATGATCAGGAGATTGCGGGTCAAGCCCGCAATGAGGGGTATAAGGGTGTGCAACACTTGGTGTATGCTTCTTCAAGCAGCGTGTATGGCGGCAATAAGAAAGTGCCGTTTGCGGTGGAGGACAGGGTGGACAACCCCGTTTCGCTCTATGCCGCCACCAAGAAGAGCAACGAGCTGTTTGCCCACTGTTACAGCAAATTGTATAATATCCCTTCCACTGGTTTGCGGTTCTTCACTGTGTATGGCCCTGCCGGAAGGCCCGATATGGCCTACTTCGGCTTCACCAACAAGCTGCTCCGTGGCGAGACAATCCAAATCTACAACTACGGCAACTGCCGCCGCGACTTCACCTATGTGGATGACATAGTGGAAGGCATCGTGCGGGTGATGGCGAAAGCCCCCGAAAAGCGCAATGGCGAAGACGGCCTGCCTCTGGCTCCATACGCCGTATATAACATCGGTGGCGGTCAGCCAGAGAACTTGCTGGACTTTGTGAATATCCTTCAGGAAGAGCTATTGCGTGCCGGTGTGCTGCCGCAGGACTACGACTTTGAAGCGCATAAGCAGCTGGTGCCTATGCAGCCGGGTGACGTGCCGACAACGTATGCAGATGCTACAGCATTGGAGCGGGATTTTGGGTTTACACCAAAGATTACGCTGAGGGAAGGGTTGAGGAAGTTTGCGGAGTGGTATAAGAGCTACTATCGGAGCTAAAGTGTAGAGTTGAGAGTTTAGAGTTGAGAGTCAGTTGGGAAGTTGAGAGTTGTAAGTATGAAGTATTTGAAGGCGGTGTAGGTGTTTTGCTGGTATTTGTTTTGGCTGAGGTGGCGATGGTTTAGATACTTACGGCATAATTTGGCTTACATCTTATAGTATAGAGTCGGATTTCTATTATGGAGTTCGACTCTTTTGGTGAAATGAAAATGTAATTTTCAAAGACTTACCATGCCGCACAAAAAAACCCTCCGTAAGGAGGGTCTTTGACGGTCAAGGTTTCAAGTTAACAGGTTCACTTCTTCAGATACCTGATGACCTGATGTCTGTTGGCTTTGCGGTTTCGACGGCAGGAGACGTGGAGCCAGTAGTCCTTGCCGTTGGCGGTCTCCAAGATCAGCTGGTCGAAGTCGGTGTGATGTTCGAGGAAATCGATCCAGCGGTGGGCAACTTCCAAGTCGGTGTGCCGTCGGTTATCCTCCCAAGCGGTGTAGGGGGTGAGGGGCAGGCGAAGGTCGGCAGCCTCGCCCAGTGTATGCTGCGAGGCGTAGGCTCCGCCCACCTTCACGTTGAGCTGGCTGCAGCGATAGCCACTGGTGATGACGATGGGCTGGCCCACGAAGTGGCGAAGGGGTTCAAGCACCTGCTGGCACAGCTGCTGCAACACGGGTACGTACTGCGGAGGTACGCGGTTGTCGATGCCTAATTCAGCTGCCTTCGCTGATCTTTCAAACTCGGAGAGCTTGAAATGCTCAGTCAGCTGAAGGTTGAGGGACTCTCGGTTGAGGGTTGAGGGATTAGGGTTGAGGGATTTTCCCTCGGAAATGATGTTTTTCATAACGATACAAATTATTTTACACATAAAATCACTTGGTTTCCACGACTGATGGATTTTCGGATTCTCTGATTGAGAGTGTCGAAAACCTTTTTGGGATGGATAATACTATTCAGACATTGGTATTCGCCAACGATAATGCTGCCGTCGAGGCGGTCGTGGACTCCGTTGCCGGGTTTTATCATGGGACAATAACAGGGCAAGGTAAAGTTGAGGGATGAGGGATTAGAGTTGAGGGATTTCTTGCACTGGGTGCAGGGAGGGTTAGGATTCAAGCACAACATCTTACGTGCATGTTGTTTGCACTTGATGAGACGGATGGGATACTTTCCGGCTGGGACGCAGGCATTGGCGTTTTCGAGGGTGTCGCAAATACGGATGCCGTCGATGGTAAGGTGGCCGTGGGTGTACTCACCTTGGGTTTGGGTTCGAGTCAAAAAAATAGTCATAATTTTCATAAGTTACGCGTTAACGGTTAACACTTAAGAGATAATAGTCGCTGAAATCTTTACACCCTACAGGGAGTGAATGGCGGACGAGGGGGAGGCCGGCTTGGCTGGCAAGGAGGGTGAGCTGCAGGTAGAGTTTGTCTTACGCTGAAATAAGTTGACACAACCGTCAACAAAGATGAGAGAAAAGAC
>ERZ809472.288-NODE-288-length-12992-cov-9.222308_pt1 | contig 12992 bp, 21 predicted proteins | sample MGYA00521274_ERZ809472 | MGnify/ENA primary metagenome ERZ809472 (study PRJEB31581, sample SAMEA3312791) | metagenome | study: EMG produced TPA metagenomics assembly of the PRJEB8939 data set (Metagenomic analyses of Rumen microbiomes reveals... | reverse complement strand
GCTAGTCCCTGAAAATTCCCCGGGGGTGCCATTTGGCGTTGCAGTTTATATTTTAGAAACTTACCCCCGGAGCAAACCTACAATAGTCGCTAAAAACCGGTGGTAAAAAGTACATACAAAGTAGTTTGATCACATACACAAGAGCTACAAAGAATGTAGAAACTCATTAAAAGGAAGGTGATATTCATGGCAAGGCCACCGAAACAGACACGCCCTCCGGCATTGACACCAGAAGTAGCTGAACAGAGATGCATAGAGTCAGCTTATATTTTGGCTCAATCGCAATTGGACGACGGAACTGCTTCTCCTTCCATCATAGCTCACTTCTTACGTATGGGAACAGAAAGGGCCAGACTGGAAAGAGAGAAACTTGAGAAAGAAACAGAACTATTACGTTCAAAGAACTCTGCAATAGTAAACGCCGAGCAGGCAGACAAGCGATATGCAGCAGCAATAGAGGCCATGAAGGTCTATAGCGGCAAGGAAGACGACGATGATGAGTGGTAGAATACGAACGTACAACGAAATGATATTACTACCAACATTTGAAGAGCGTTTTAAGTATTTAAAGCTTGGCGGAGAAGTTGGAGCGAGAACTTTTGGATGCGATCGATATTTTAATCAGGAATTCTACAGATCAAGAGAATGGAAACGAGCTAGACGGGAAGCAATCATAAGAGACAATGGTTGTGATCTAGCAATTTCGGACAGAGAGATATTTGATCACATAATAGTTCATCACATTAATCCTTTAACTATTGAGCAGATAGAAGAAGGAGGCGAAGAATTGTTCGATCTTAGATATTTAGTTTGTGTTTCTCATGATACGCATAATGCTATACATTATGGAGACGAACGATTGTTAGTAAAGTCAACAATTACAGAACGAAGACAAGGTGATACTTGTCCATGGTTGTGAAAGGAGATATTTATGGGATTCAGAACTTTAGACTTGGATGACGAGAAGCAGTCACAGGAGTATAAACGCTCAAAGCGTCATAACAAGTTTGTAAAAGAAAGCAAGATCGAATCGGACGTAGCAAAAGATATTCCGGTTGAAGAAAAGGAAGAAGATTCTAAGAGGCCTGAAATAGAAGACGGGGCTCCGATTCTTTTAGGAAAGGTTGTAAAGATAGATAAGCTTAGAATCAGGAAGGAACCGGAAGGCGATCTGCTTTGTTACGCTATTAAGGACGAAGAAGTGAGGATACTCGAAGACGTCGACGATGTTTGGTACAGAGTTAAGACAAGCGGAGGCCAGGTCGGGTATTGTATGAAGACGTTCCTTTTAACATACTCCGAATCTATAGGAGTAAACGATTTAAGGAGGTGTAAGCCATGTCCAACATCTCTATAACAGAGAGCATCTTCAACTCGATGAAGCAGATGTTGGGACTTGAGCCGGAATACACACCTTTTGATGTCGACATAATAGTTCATATAAACACTGTACTTGGAAAACTCGCACAGGTTGGAGTTGGTCCAAGTGAGGGAATTCAGTTAGATCTTATAGAGCCAGAAACAACTTTGTGGACGGAACTTATAGGAACTGAAGATCAGAAGCTTAACATGGTTAAAACATACATGTATCTAAGTTTGAGATTGCTTTTCGATCCACCTCAGAATTCCAGTGTTTTATCGGCAATGCAGGTAGAAGCTGACGAATTATTATGGCGTTTGAACGTTGCTGTTGACAAGTTTCCAGCAAATCATGAAGGAGAAGAGGAGGAAGATTAAAAGTTATGCTCTCTAACACCGCAGTACCGAAATACTATGGAGAGTTCAGAGAAAAAGTAATACGAGGTGAATTGCCTGTATGCGAGACAATCTCCATGGAAATGCATCGTATAGATGATCTAATAGATGATGACAGATTTTGGTACGATGACAAAGCGGTTGAAGGCTTTATCAAATTTTGCGAAGCAGAGCTAACTTTGACAGACGGATCAGATCTGTATCTTCTCGACACTTTTAAACTTTGGGCTGAACAGATCTTTGGATGGTATTACTTTACAAAGAAAGATGTGTTTGTGCCAGGAAAAGATGGTCATAACGGTCATTACGTTTCTAAGATGGTTAAGAAACGTTTAATAACAAAACAGTATTTGATAGTAGCACGAGGTGCTGCTAAGTCTATGTATGGAAGTTGTATACAGAATTACTTCCTCAATATAGATACATCTACAACACATCAGATAACAACTGCTCCGACAATGAGACAAGCAGAAGAGATACTGTCTCCTATACGTACAGCTATCGCACGCGCGAGAGGTCCTGTCTATCAATTCCTTACAGAAGGAAGTCTTCAAAATACTACAGGTAGTAGAGCAAACCGGCAAAAGTTAGCATCTACAAAGAAAGGAATTGAAAACTTTATAACCGGATCGTTACTTGAGATAAGACCTATGTCTATAGATAAGCTTCAAGGTTTAAGACCTAAGATAAGTACTATAGACGAGTGGCTTTCTGGTGATATTCGTGAAGATGTTGTTGGAGCTATAGAGCAAGGTGCTTCTAAGATGGACGACTATCTTATAGTAGCTATGAGTTCAGAAGGAACCGTAAGAAATGGTTCTGGCGATACTATAAAGATGGAGCTTCTTGATATTTTAAAGGGACAATACGAGGCTGAGCATGTCAGCATATGGTATTATCGACTTGATGATATTAAAGAAGTTAACGATCCCAATATGTGGATTAAAGCTAATCCTAATCTTGGAAAAACAGTTAGTTATGAGACATATGAGCTTGATAAGAAAAGGGCTGAGAATGTTCCGTCTGCTAGAAACGATATTTTAGCAAAAAGATTTGGTATTCCTATGGAAGGTTATACCTACTTCTTTACATATGACGAAACAATACCTCATAGACATCATGACTTCTGGAGAATGCCTTGCGCTTTAGGTGCTGATCTTTCTCAGGGTGATGACTTCTGTGCTTTTACGTTTTTGTTTCCTATAAGAGATGATGAATTCGGAGTAAAAACAAGAAGTTATATTTCTTCAAGAACTTTACACCGTTTACCAACAGCTGTAAGACTTAAGTATGAGGAATTTATGGCTGAAGGAAGCTTAGTAATACTTGACGGATCTGTTTTGGACATGATAGAGGTTTATGAAGACCTTGATCAGTTTATACAGGATTCAGAGTATGAAGTAAATGCTTTTGGATACGATCCATATAATGCAAAAGATTTCGTTGCTAGATGGATTCAGGAGAATGGCGAATACGGTGTAGAAAAAGTTCCTCAGGGTGTTAAGACCGAGTCAGTTCCTTTAGGAGAACTTAAGATCTTAGCTGAAGATCGAAAGCTCATATTTGACCAGAGTTTAATGCAGTTTGCTATGGGTAACTGTGTTACTCTGGAAGATACAAATGGTAACAGAAAGCTTCTTAAGAAGCGATATGACGAAAAGATAGATAATGTTGCAGCTTTGCTTGATGCTTGGGTTGCATACAAACTTAACAAGGAGGTATTTGAATAATGCCCAATCTACCATACCCACAGAGCAGAGAAGAAGAAATTCTAATTGCTGCTATTAACGGAGAAGAGTACAATCACCTCCCGGAAAGTAGAATAGAAGCCCTGCTCATAGAGCTAAATGACAAGATCAAAAACGCAAAGATCTACAAGGTTGCAGGCTCTAAAGCTTTTGAAGAGCTTGGTGTTCCTACCGCAGCTACTATAGGTCTTGTTTACACAATCACAGATGACTTCACAACTAACCAGTATTTCATTGATGGAGCTGGAGATTACTTCCCTGCAGGTACCAATGTTGTTGGTATAGTCGATGTCGATGATCAGACTGGTGAAGAGTCGTACTGGTGGGATACTCTGTCTGGTTTTATAGATCTTAGTGGTTATCTAATGAAGGTAGAAGCTGCCGAGACTTATGTAGCTAAGACAGATCTTGGGGATACAGTACCGACTCTCGATGAGAATGGTAAGATTCCTGCAGAGCAGATTGCTCAGACACAAATAAATGGTATTGATCTTTATGGCGAAGACAACACTTTAGCAGATCTCGGCATGAATACAATAACTTCTGCCGAGTTAGAAGCAATGTGGAACAACTAATTTATATTTTCCAAGGAGGAAAGAACAATGGCTATTCATGATCCTGTTAAGTACCTCGATCAGTCAATGACACAGCAGCTTATCACTGACATAAAGACTAGGCTTGCTACTAAGAACCAGGTATTTCAGCTTCCGGCTATGCCTACTCTGACATCTGAGAACATTACGGCATATTCTAATGCTTTGTTCCAGTACACAGGCAATACAACTGAATATTACAGCAATGGCGCATTCTACAGGGCTGATTCTACAGATCCTCTTGATCTTCACTGGGTTCAGGTGACATACAATAAAACAGAGATCGACAATGCTATCGCTACAAAGAATCATTTTGTAGTTGTTAACGAGCTGCCTTCACAGAATATCGATCCAACAGCTATTTATCTTGTACCGGCTAAAGTTTACAAGACAGGCTATCTCGATAGCGCAAATAGCATATTCTACGTAAGGATTGATTCAAGCTCGTTTGCATCATTTAACAGCTCAACCGGAAATTACATTGAAACTATTGATAATCCTTCAGATGTAGAAGCTATTGAAGCAGCTATTACAGCGGGAACATATACTGAGCAGAGCAAGGAAGTTCAGTACGGTGCTGTAGATGGAACGAAGGATGAGTATATTTATCTTGAGTCAGCTTCTCATTGGGAGAAGATAGGTAACACTGACATTGATCTTAGCGGTTATGTCAGGTTCGTTGACCTTGTAGCTATCACATCAGCCGAACTTGAGGCTATGTGGGAAAGCAACAGCTGATATTTGGCGGGGATTACCGCTGAATATAGAGGGATCCAATCTGTACGACATTTCTCTCCTCAAAGCTATGAAATGATACCACCAACACACTGACAGGGATCCCGATCACACCCGTTGGCCCCCGGTCTTGGATAGATTCGGGGGCTTATATTTTTAAGGAGGTAAAACTCAAATGAATAAAGGCGATCACGTGGGGTTAGCCTCCACATTTGAAGCTCTAATAAATCAGATAAAAACTAAACTTTCGACAAAAGTAGATAAGAATGGAACTGATCGATTGATGACAGCTGCAGAAGGAACCAAGCTCGCTAATATAGAGAGCGGAGCTGAGGTAAATGTACAGACTGATTGGAATCAGACAAATACTACAGCTGATGATTACTTAAAGAACAAGCCTACGCTTGGAACGGCTGCAGCTAAGGATGTTGGAACGGCTAATGGTGTAGCAGAGCTTGATTCAACAGGCAAAGTGCCTTCTAGCCAGCTTCCTTCATATGTAGATGATGTTCTTGAGTATGCTAGTATATCATCGTTTCCGTCATCAGGAGATACAGGTAAGATATATGTTGCAAAAGACACAAACAAAACATACAGATGGAGTGGATCAGAATATATTGAGATCTCAGCGAGTCTTGCTCTTGGTGAAACATCGTCTACCGCATACAGAGGAGATAGAGGAAAAACTGCATACGATTTTTCTCAGGCTCCGTACACCTCGAATCCTGCTATGAATGGAACTGCCTCTGCTGGCTCATCCAATAAATGGGCAAGAGGAGATCACGTTCATCCTAAAGATACGAGTAAGATGGACGTATCGGGAGGAACGTTTACTGGAGATATATACACACAAGACGCATATGCAGACGGTAATCATGATTTTTATGTAGAAATGCATGACAGTGAGTCTGTATATTATATGGGATTAAGAGGTATTATAGCCGATTTAGACGCTGGATTATCAAAACGTAATAAGATATTTTATGGTGTATGTTCAACAGCAGCTTCTACAGCAGCAAAGACAGTAACGCTTGATGCTCCGAATTCGAACTACACTCCAGTAGCTGGAGATTTGTTTGTTATACATTTTACAAATTCTAACTCAGCATCTTCTCCCACTCTTAACATTAATGGTAAAGGTGCTGCTACTTGGAGACTAAATAATGATAGTACATCGTATGCTGGAGGAAGAAGTTTATATGCATATAATTTTATTATTAGATATGATGGAACTACGTTTTATACTGTAGCCACCGATGCTCCATATTATGCGTACACTTGTAATACAGCCGGATCAGCAAATTCAGCAACTTCAGCTGATAAGGCAACTGCGTTAAAAAATTACGGAACTTCTCAATATATGCATTTTCATTGGGATGGTAAAACTAGTCAACCAAATTGGGTATGGGGCGGAACAGATAACGATTTTCCTGAAATGTACGTGTATAATCCTAGTAATTTTAGTGTGGCATCTGCTAAAACGGCTACAACGGCTTCTTCATGTTCTGGAAATGCAGCAACAGCAAGTGCATTTACTTTTAATGGAACGATTTGGTCAGGAGATTTAAACTCATATACTACAAATGGAATTTATTTTATAAGAGGTTGTAATCCTACACATAATCCAGCAGGACGTAGTATTTCGATGGGCATGCTACTTAATATAGAGGCATATTGCAAATTGCAGGTATTATTTTGTAGTTTTTCTGATACATCCTCTTCAGATGAAGAATTATATTATAGATGGGCTTGGGTCACAGGACCTAGCAATTGGCAATCATGGAAAAAAGTAACTTTAACAACAGCATAATAAAGGAGATACAAAAATGGGAGAAAAATATGCAATTATAAGTTGTATAAACGGCTCTTTTAAAGTGGAGTCCGAATACACTGGAAATTTGGATAGAGCAAAATCTAATTTTCATGAACTGTGTAAAAATCTTTGGAACGCAGCAGACGTTGAGTATGCTGTTGTAAAGATTGTTGATAAGAATTTTATGGTTGTTTCGAATAAGGAAGAATATATCATAAAAGATCAGCAGGAATCAGAATGATCTAACTAAATATTACTAAGAACTGCATCACGGTCGCCATCCGTCGATATCGGGGTTCTTATTAATATAGAGACTTAAGTCGGGAAACCGCTATCGTGACTGTCGTCCGAAGTCTCAATTAAAAACTCTATAGGATGACAGCCTTCCCGATTCACGGAGGGTTATATAATGTGGATATATTTTCAGCCGAACCCGTGTGGCAGATCAGTAGGCGACTGTTCTGTTAGAGCTTTATCTAAGGCATTAAACATGTCTTGGGAAGAAGCATACATTGAGATATTTAAAGCAGGTTATAACATGTGTGATATGCCATCCTCAGATAGCGTTTGGGGAGCGGTATTACGAAAGTATGGTTTTTACAGAAAAGCAATACCGGCGACTTGCCCGGATTGTTATACAGCAGAAGATTTTTGTTTAGATTATCCTATAGGAACATATGTTCTTGGTTTCGGTGGTCATGCCGCGACAGTTGTTGACGGCGATATTTATGACACCTGGGATAGCTCACAAGAGATTCCTATATATTTTTGGTATAAGAAAGGAGAATAGAGATGGTATATCAGCCGCCTGTTCAACCGCAGTATCCTGGATATTTTACACAAACGCTTTACCAGCCTCAGGCTCCTCAGCAGAGCATGAATCCAATTTGGGTAAAAGGTTTGGAAGAAGCTAAAAGATATTCTATAGCTCCTGGCAGCACAGTTCCTTTATGGGACTCTGAAGACCAGATCATATACCTTAAGTCTACCGATATGAACGGAATGGTGTCTATGAAGATAATAGACTACACTATAAGAGAGCCTAAAGAAAACGCAGAGATAGTTGCGAATAACTATGTTACAAAAGAAGATTTCAAATCGTTTGTCGATTCATTAAACGAAAAGCTGGACAAGCTCTCTTACCAGAAACCAAGTGTTAATAGAAAGTTTGATAAGGAGGATAAGTAAATGGCTAATCCACTTTATCAGTCAATGCAGCAGAGTCAGCAGAATAATGGGATATTTGGAATGCTTGAAAAGATCAAGCAGCTTAAAGCATCTGGAATGGATCCGAATCAGCAGATTCAGCAGTTGCTCAATAGTGGACAGGTGTCCCAGGAACAGTACAACCAAGCTGTTGCAAAAGCGCAGCAGCTTAGAAAGATATTTAACATGTAACTATAAACCCAGCAAAAACGAAAGTGAGGTACAAACAAATGGCACTTACAGATGAAGGTGGCAACATGATTATGCCGGTGTCTCCCATGTACGGAAACGGCAATGGCGGCTGTGGATTTGGCGGAGATTGGGCTTGGATAATCTTGTTATTGCTTCTCGGATGGGGCAATAATAACGGCTTTGGAAACAATGGCGGTTCCAACGCACTTTATCCTTGGATGAATCAGCAGGACACCATCAATAACGGATTCCGTAATCAGGCACTGGCAGGACAGCTTGACGGGATACAGGCATCCATAGCAGGTATAGAAGCATCAGCTAATGCACGTGAGATCGCTAACATTCAGTCCATGAATGCACTGCAGGCTCAGCTGGCTAACTGTTGCTGCGAGAACAGACTTGCTACGGCAAACCTTCAGAGTACCATACTTTCAGAAAACTGTTCAGATCGTCAGGCAGTTGCTGACGGCGTACAGAAGATACTTGATAAGCTTTGTGATCAGGAGCTTCAGGCTGAGCGTAGAGAGAATGCTAATCTTCGTACTCAGCTTAATATGGCTAACCTCGCTGCTTCACAGACTGCTCAGACAGCTCAGCTTCTTGCTGATAATGCTCGTCAGACCTCAGCGCTTGAGCAGTATCTCAATCCGACTCCGATCCCGGCTTATGTAGTACAGAATCCTAATTGCTGTCAGCAGTCATTTTGTGGATGCGGCGTTTAATTAGGAGGTGATTTCAATGGCGGCAGAGTATCTTGCTAATGCGGTACAGAGCGTAGCTCTCGATAATCCGTTTATATTTACAGCATCTATCCCTTGCACCAAAGGATACGTGTATCATGAGGATGAGACAGGGATTTTTATTCTTCGCGGAATCACCAATGGACAGAGATTCGCAACATACCAGGTTACTGTTAATGGAAACATAGCTATTCCCGATGGCGGAACTGCGGGTCCTATAGCTATAGCCATTGCAGTTAATGGAGAACCTCGTCTTACTAGCAGGGCTATAATAACGCCGGCTGCTGTTGATCAGTACGGTAATGTTACAAGCACTGCTATAATAAAAGTTCCTGCAGGTTGCTGCTTCAGTCTTTCTGTTAGGGCTGTATCAGCTGTTGATGATCCTACGGTTACTCCTGCTCCTGTTATTAACGGGCAGAACATGAATCTCGTGATCAATCGCATAGCATAAGGAGGGTATAACAATGCAGGAGTTGTATAAACTTAAAGATATGCTCTGCGATGATCTCAAAGAGTATTCTAAGAAAGAGAAACTGGACATGCAGTCTCTTAATGCTATAGACACGTATTGTCATGCTCTTAAGAACCTGTGTAAGATCATACATGACTATGAAGGTTATCCTGAAGAGGATTATAGTCAGGCCATGATGCCTAGAATGCCTAGGTATTCTTATGGTAATGGCATGAGTATGACAGATATGTCTTACGCGCGCGGGCGCGGAGCAAATGCTAAGAGAGATAGCATGGGTAGGTATTCATCTCGCAATGGCGGAAATTATTCCAACCATGGAGATCTTCGTATGGAGATCCAGGAGATCATGCAGGATGCGCCCAACGACTATGTTAGACAGAAGTTAATGGACGCGATGGAAGGAATGTAACAATGATTGGAGGAGCTCTTAAACAGGGCTCCTCCGATACTTCAAAATGGGAGGGAAATTAATCATGACAGATGGTGTTAATTATTCCAGTCTCGTTAATAAGCCGCCCATTGACGAGATACTGCAGTACGATCTTGTTAATAAACCCGATTTGGATGAGATAGTTCATTACGGGGTTAAGGGTATGCACTGGGGTGTTAGACGTTATCAGAATGCTGATGGCTCTTTGACGCCGCTTGGCAAGAAAAGACGAAACGGTGATTCAGATAATCGAGGCGATGGCGAGATGTATGACACCGGTGCACACGATAGATCTAAAAAGATGACATACGCCGATAAACGAAAGAAGATTATCGAAAAGCGTATGGAGCGTGACGCTAAGAGAGAGATCATAAAGAAGTATAAGGAAAAGAAGAAGCGTGAAAAGATTCTTCAGGATCCTAAGAAGATCTTAAAGTATCAGCATATGTTCTCTAATGAGGAGATCCAGAAAGCCAAAGAAAGAATTCTTTTATTGCAGGACATTAAAGATCTTAAAACAACTAAGTTAAGAAAAGGACAGGATTATGCTAACCAGCTTATAAAGTCTGCAAATACACTTAATGAAGTTCTTAAGTTCTTGAACAGTAATGCTGGAAAGGGGATTCGTCAGACTTTAGGATTAAGTACTGATGATTGGTGGAATTTCAATCCTCAGAAGAATAATGATGACAAAGACAAAAAGTAAACTTCAAAATGAGAGTAGGTGATTGGAATGAGTGTGTTTCATTTTAGTCATAGAGGTAACTTCTCTAAAACTATGAAGTTTTTTAACCATGTTTTACGGATGGATTATAGGAATCTTCTTAATAAGTATGGCCATTATGGTGTTTTGGCTTTAAGAGATGCAACTCCGATGGATACCGGTTTAACAGCTTTGTCTTGGGATTATGAAATTGAGGAAGAACCTGAAAAAGGACTTATAACTCTTCGATTTATAAACCATAATACCGTAAACGATTGGGCTAACGTTGCTATCCTATTGCAATATGGTCATGCTACTAGGAATGGAGGATGGGTAGAAGGAGTGGATTACATTAATCCGGCTCTTAAACCGATACTAGACGATCTAGCACAAGAAGCATGGATGGAACTAATTGATTAAAAGGAGGTGATCAGCTATGAAACGTACTGGACATGAATGGTTCAAAGCAGCTTTTATTAGAGCAGTAAGAACTATGGCTCAGACAGCACTTTCTATGCTAACTGTTGGGATGGCTATTTCAGATGTAGATTGGGTAAAACTGATTTCAATATCTGTTGTAGCTGGTGTGATCTCTATTTTAACCTCTTTTGCTACAGGTCTTCCTGAGGCAACCACCTCTGGAGAGATTGTGGTTAACACAGATGCAGATGAAGCTTCTGGTCTTATGGGTCTTCATCTGGATGAAGCCGTCACCAAGGAACTTCTTGAGAAACTCAAGAATAAAGGTGTTATAAGCTTCAGAGTAAAGGATACGGAGGTGTAAAATGGGACCTATTAACCCTGTTATACAAACGCTACTAACAATATTGTGCAGTGTTTTAGCTTCATCTGGAGTTTGGGCAGTTGTTATTAAACTCATGGATAAAAAAGATGTTAAAACGCAGATGCTTATAGGCTTAGGTCATGACAGGATTATGTATCTCGGATCCAGATACATCGAGAGAGGTGACTGGATTACAACAGAAGAATACGAGAATCTTGTAGACTATCTTTATAAGCCTTATGAAGCTATGGGTGGCAATGGTTCAGCTAAAAGGCTGATAGATGAGATAAAAAAGATGGACATAAAACCTAACAATTTTGTTCCTATTAAGGAAAAATTTGAAGATCGTTGAGTGTCGACTGTTTTGGCGGTCGTTCTCATATATCATTTCCTACGCCGAACCTAATTAGGTTCCTACTGGCCCGGAATCGTTAGGTTCGGTCTTTTGAAGGGAGAAGAACATGAATGATTATATAGCATACAGTAATGCTTTTAACAGAAATTGCCTTAAGCATTACGGTGTTAAAGGAATGCACTGGGGTGTTAGGCGTTATCAGGACAGTTCTGGTCGTTTAACAGCCGCAGGAAGAGAACATTATGGTGTTAAGGAAAGAAAACATCAAAATGAGAGTGGCGAGACTAAGGATGGATGCGCTTTATGCGTTGCTGGGATGTATTTAGCGATAACTGCTGCTTATGCAGCTGTAACAGGTGCAATGGTCGGAACTGGTATGGCCATAGAAAAAGCAAAGGATCATGCCAGAGATAAAAAGTTATATAAAGAGGAAAACAATCCTAATAAAATAACTCCAAAAAATCTTAAAAAAGTAAATCCTAACTGGGGAAAACCGGAATACAGTAACAATTGTGTTAAATGTTCAGCAACGACAGAACTTATAGCACGTGGTATGACTGATATTACAGCCGGATCTTCAAATGGAGGGTTTACAAGAGGAACACATGAGAAATGGTTTATAGGCGCTAAGGGTAAAAAGCTTAGTATGGTTAACGAGACTGTGTTATCTAAGGAATTTTCTAAAATGCCAGCGGGTGCTTCCGGATCATTTGGATTCTCTTATGCCGGTATGGGTGGACATTCCATACATTGGACTAAACTTAAAGATGGTACTATAAGATTTGAGGACGGGCAGGTTGGTAAGTCATATTCTTTAAAAGAATTTTTAGACACCTACAAACCCGCTTCGGATCAGGGTAAATTTCCGGCGGAGCTTACAAGACTTGACAATTGCAAGCCGAATATGAAAGCTCTTGAGCAGGCTGAAGTATTTAAGAAAGTCGATAAGAAGAGATAAGGAGGTTAATATGAAATGGTGAGTATAGAAGAAGCAGGAAACATTCTAAGAGAAAAGAAAGTCATACCTCTTAAAGGTGTAGACCTTGGCGAGATTTATGCAATATCGGTCACTGAAGAGGCTGTAAAAGATCGGGCCTTAGATGACAATTTTATAGGTGTTAGAAAGTCTGACGGAAAACTTGTATCATATAACCCTGTTATGAATCTTCAGCAGTTTCATGCAGCTTGTGCCAAAGGCGTGCATACTTTTAATGGCGATTGATATGAATGACTTTAGAGAATACAGTGCTGCTTTTCATGATAAGAACGACAGCATAATGCATTTTGGTATACTCGGAATGAAGTGGGGTGTTAGACGTTATCAGAATCCGGATGGAAGTTTGACACCGGAAGGTTTAAGACGATATAGGTGGGACGATAATACTAAGAAATATCGTAAAAGAAATAAAGAAGATATAAAAGCATATGACAAAGATAAAGAAATAGCTGATAAATATCCTGGG
>ERZ809472.287-NODE-287-length-13050-cov-5.043478_pt1 | contig 13050 bp, 15 predicted proteins | sample MGYA00521274_ERZ809472 | MGnify/ENA primary metagenome ERZ809472 (study PRJEB31581, sample SAMEA3312791) | metagenome | study: EMG produced TPA metagenomics assembly of the PRJEB8939 data set (Metagenomic analyses of Rumen microbiomes reveals... | reverse complement strand
GATCTACACTCTTTCCCTACACGACGCTCTTCCGATCTGCTAGTGGTCGTTTTTTTTTAGCGGAACCTCAAAACTTTTTTTAAAATAGAAAAATCCCCCGGAATAATCCGGGGGGACTGTTCCCAACTTGAGGAGGAAAGGGGTTATCCTTATTTTACCTGCTCCTTGATGCCCCTGTAAATGGCTTGGGCTATCTTTCGTTGATAGTCAGTTGTAAAAAGTTTTCTGCATTCGGGGCCGTTCGAAATGAAGCCGCATTCCACAAGTACCGCCGGGGCCTTCGTCTGCTTGAGGACGTAAAGGGAATCTGTTTCCTTTACTCCGCGATTGTTCGCCCCGGTCGCATTGATTAGGTTTTCTTGAATGGCTGCTGCAAGCTGCTTCGTCTTGCTCCCTACATTTGCATAGCGCCACGTCTCGATTCCTACCGCCCTTGCCCCGGTCGATGCGTTCAAGTGAACGGAAACAAAGGCGTCCGCCTTCGCCTTGTTCGAAATGCTGCATCGGTCCGGGAGCGAAACGTAGGTGTCATTTGTACGCGTATAATAGACTTCATATCCGCCACGGTAAAGCAGAAGGCCCAATTCGAGAATGATTCCGAGGGCGGCTTGTTTTTCCTTGTATGTGCCGTTCTTTGCGCCGGGGTCACGTCCGCCGTGCCCAGCATCAATGACAATCTTTTTAGCCATTTTTAGCACTCCATTCGAAAGTAAATAGTTTTGAATTTGATTCTGTCAACTTGTCATCATCCTCGTATGCGGAGTTTCCGAACAAGCGAACCGAATTATAGACAAGCGAAGCCTTAATCTTGATCATTCTTGCATATATAAGCAAAGCCCGCAAAAGTTCGTCCGCAAGTTTGCGTGAAACCGGGTGCTCCATCTTCAAGGCTGCACAAGGCGTGTAGGCCGCATCGTGGCAAAGGTAGGCCACCTGCTGCCATTGGTCGCCGATTTGGTCTATAAAGTGGTCAATGAAAATTCCGCCGCTCCGAAAGTTTGTCACGAATCCCTGTTTGAACGCAAAGCGAAAATCGCCTTCGTCTGTACGAATTGTAATGTCGAGGTCATGAGCCAAGCGGTAATAACGGTTACCGAGCGGGACGACGCACACGCCTTCGAGCCGCCCCTTGTCCGAACAAATGAAAACGTTCCTTACTTTCATCGAAACTCCGCTTAAAGAATGTTAAACGTCCTTGATTATTTCGGCACGGGAAAAGTCCTTCGTGCCCCTCGTCATTAAATCTAAAAAATCGTCACGGGAAAAGTCGGACAACCTAAAAACTTCTTCGGGCTTCATGCCCATTTGCTTGCCTATTTCCTCTATGCTCTTGCCTTCGGCCAATAGTTCCTGCACGATCTTTTTCATCGGCTCCAGCAAGTGGACGCCCCGCGCCCTGTTATGCGTGACCGTGCCAAAAATGTCGCCCGCCTTGCTATCGTGTGCCACCCGGACGACGGGCACCATGCCGCCGAGCATCGAGCGCAAAGGCTCACGCCCCGCCACGGTCCACCGATGGAATCCGTCAATGATCGTTCCGTTAGGCTTCGCCACTATCGGCAGCGTCCAGCCGTTCGACAAGATGCTTTGTTCCAAGAGTTTCAAGTTTTCCTTGCTTACCTTGTTCGGGTTATAGTCGTTTGCCTTCAATGATTCGCGGGGGACCCATTGCAAAGTAGAAAGCGGGTATCGCAACTTGTCCAAAATCTCATTCCTTCCTAGCCGCAAGCATGGCGGCATGGTTTATTATCGCCCTTATGGTCCGCCCCTTCGGATCACCCGCCAAAAGGCCCTCGTAGAACCTCTTGTAAAGAGTATCGTCGAAGGCAAATTCCCACTTCAAGAACTGCCTTTTGTAAGTCTCGAAAGACTTCTGTTTGCTCTTTGTGGCGAACCTGTCGCCCGGATTCCGTAGCAACTCATAACAAAGTTTTCGGTAGTCCCTTTTTTCCTCGTTCTGTGCGCGGGTGCGCGTCGTGCGCCCGAACATTTCGGAATCCCAATAGAGCGCAACCAAGTAGGCGTTTTCCTCACGGGCCTGTATGCGCTCCATAAGTCCGGGATAAAATTCGTTCATCTTGACAAGGCTCGAAACCGTGTCAATACTGAAAAACTGCGAGACGCGCAAGCGGTTAATACCGCGCCCGGATTGGTACAAGTAAAGGTAAATCATCGGAATTTCTATTTGTCGAATTTTTAGGTATAGCCAAACGTCCTTGTCGGTCCAATCGTAAAGCGGTTCGAGCCGTGTCTTTGTGTACTTCACGGCAAAGTTCTTTTTACGTTGTATGCTCTCGTAGATGCGGACCCCCGTAATTGCAATGGCCCCCTTGTTTCGCCGCTCGAAAAATTGCTGGTATGTTTCTTTGGGTCCACGATGTGCCGGGTGCTGCCTAATCGCGAACGGCGGCGGTTGCCGAATCCATACGGCCTTTTTCGTTGAATCCCAACAAATGAAGCTCTCGTCGTTCTGCAATGAGTTCAAGCAAGAATAGTGCTTGACTTCCAGCGCGTACCATTCGAACTTTGCACCCATCGCCAAGAACCGCAAACGCCACTTTTTCACCATTTCTTCGATGCAGGGGAAAATGGCTTCTTCGTCTATGAACTGCACCGTAAGCAACGCCGGGTCAATCTCACCCGCCTGTATAAGTTCCTCGACAACTCCGGCCAAGCAAAGCGAATCCTTGCCCCCGGAAAATGCGAGATTCACGGGGACCCCGTTTGCAAAAATGTTCTTGACCCTAATCTTTGCAGCCGTCACCACGTCCATTTCTGAAACGCGCTTTATAATCATCGTATCATTTGCCCGCAATGGGGGCATATATGTTCGGCGTTGTCGGTTGTGGAATTTTCGCCCGCCGTATTTTCATCGTCCGTTACGTTGTCCGAGCCGTCCGAACTTGTCGTGTTTTCCGAATAGTTCCCCTGCCCGTATTCCTGTTGCCTTGACGATTCCTGCGCTTCCCTCTTTTCCGTATCGTCAAGGACCCCGAAAGATTCTATTTCTTCGTCAATGTCGCCGAACATGGCTTCCAGCGTTTCCGTATCGAAGCCCGGAATGTCGAAGTCCCCGATTTCTTCGAGAATTGAATTTATGTTCTCGAAATCGTCAAAGCCGAGCGTATAGATGCGGTTGTCCGCAATCATGAGCTTTTTCTTGTCCGCTTCGCTCATGCCCGTTTTCTTCAAAGCCTCTACATGGGTCCAGCCCGCAAATTTGGCGGCTTCCACAAGCCCGTTCCCGCAATAGACAACGTTGTCTTCGTCGATGACAACCGGGCGAATCTGTCCGAACTTCTCTATGCTCCGTGCGAGTTCCTTTATCTGCTTTTCCCCGTGCTTCCTTACGTTCTTCTCCGGGCTTTTGAGCGTGTCAATTTTCACTTTCGTAATCTTCATTTGTCATCTTTCCCTTCGTATAGATTAGGGCGAACGTCCCCGAAATACCGACGGCGAGAATGGAGCCGATCACCTTTATTTCGGGAATGTCCGCGACGCTTCCGAATGCGAAAACAGGCAAGCCGACAACAACCGACAACACGACGCCATAAAAGACGCCCCTTGCAGCAAGACGCCTGCCCGACAACGTAAGCAACGTGACGAACAAGGTCGAAGCCCTCAAGGTGCCGTAAAAGAGAAATAGCCCCGTTACTGTGATACCCGGAATGTTTGCAACCGCAATTCCAAAGAGCAAAAGCGCGAGCATGGAAACTTTCGTTTTCTTGAGGTCCGCCCGGAAATCCGAAGCCAGCGACGCCACCGAACAAAGGTTGCAATCTACCGTTGACAAGAGACCGCTCAAGATCATTACTATGAATAGGGCCATGAACCACGGCGGGAAAAATCCTTGAATAAACTCAAGGCTTACGAATGAAGTTTCATTCGCTGCAAACCCGGACCCGCCCGCGACGATTCCGATAATTCCCATTGACAAGGGGACAACCGCAAAGATGATCGCACCGAAAACGAACGACTTGAGGACAAACTTTCTTTCAATCGAGAACGCCCGCTGCCAAAAACTTTGATCCCCGAACGGGCCACTAATAAGCCCTATCGCGTTCGGTATTCCGAAGGCTAGGGCAAGTTCCCACGCGCCCACGCTAGAGACGCCAGCAAGCCCGTCAAGAGCCGTTTCGGGACTTTCCAAGGTGAAGGCAAGGGCAACCGCCCAAAACGCCACGAATAGCATTAGAATCATCTGTACGGCGTTCGTCTTTACGCTCGATACTATCCCCGCCCGCTGCGAATAGGAAAACGCTATCATGGACAAGATAAAAGTCATGAGCCAAAAGGAAACGCCCGTCACAGCCGAAAGCACCTTGCCCCCCGCGAGAAGCTGCACCCCGGTCGAGAATACCGCCAAGGCCCCCAACTGAAAGCGGTAAACGTTGCCCACGGCGCGGGACTTGTAGCGCATTTCCATGAACCCGGACAACGTTACGCCCTTCGGAAAAATGCGCCGCACCTTGTCCGCAAACGGCGCGAACAAAAGAAGGCAAAGGACGTTCGGGACAATGAACCATGCGAGACCCTGCCAGCCGTAAAGGTAGCCCCGCTCCGAACTTACAAAGAAGGCGGGTGCCCATATCCACGCTGCCGCGATAGACAAGGACCCGCTCAAGGGGCTTAATTTTCCGCCCCCGGTGTTGTACTGCCTTGATCCGTTTGCCCGGTCATCAATCGTAAAGAAAAGGATAACGACCGTATAGGCAAAGAGGATGAAAAGACCCTCCAAGAAATCACCGACTTTCGATTAATTTTTATTCTTCCATTCCCAAGCAATACGGCCTGGTGGGCGGCGTGAAGTTTTCCAGCCACTTGGCACGCTTCGTCAAGCAAATCTGTGCGTAATCGTATTTCGCCATCAGAATAGTCGAGCCTGCCCAATTTACAAGCCCACGTTTGGCTATGCTAAAAAACGTCATGCCACTTGAAACAATAGGATAATCCGATCCCCAACGCACCCCATCAACATATATTGCCGCTGAATTATTGTGTACAACAACGGCATAATGGTGCCATCCACTTAATGAGGAGTTTTGTGATATACGCCTACCGTTAGCATCGAAGAAAGCTATCCCACTATCTTGTACCCCTACACTAATTCCGGTAGAAGCATTAAATAAACCAATCAATGGTTGGTATCGTAAGTAGCTCAAATTGCCACGTTGTGCCGCATAACGTAGCCACGCCTCGAACGTAAAATCTACACCTTGCGTATAAAATTCATAAGGTGTAATTCCTTGTTCGTAACGATACTGGTTGGCAGCATACAAAGGAAAATTTGTATCATAGGTACCGCTTGGAACTCGAACATCTGTATAACCTAAATCTTCATTAGTTATGTAAGGTGTTCCTTCCCATCCCGTACCGCTAACATCAAACGGTCCGTTAGGGTCGAAGCGTGTCGGGTGCATAATAGAAGGCACACCGCCCGTAGGTTGCAATCCCACGTCCTGCGTAACCCAATCCTGCAAGATTACTATATCCGGGTCGATCTTGTTTTCCGGTCTAACAAGAATTTTCCCGTTCGCCTTCAAGAAACTACCGTTCGCTCTCAATATCGCCATAATATCGCCGCCTTTACATGATGCCGAATCCTCTAAGCTGGATATTCTTCATAAGCACTGCGCTTGAGAGGCCGGAAATTTTAAAATCAATTTTTATTTTATCGTCATAATTATGGGGGACTGCCGACTTTAAAGTAAATCGTTCATTGACAAATGAGTTAGTGGATGTAACTTTTACCGAACGTGAATCCAACGTAATAGTATCTGAACTCGAATCTGCTTTTTCATAAACTATAAGTGAAAATTCAATGTCCGTAGAAATCGTTTGTTGTGGAATAACGTATTCAAACGCTATTGTAAAGTCTAAAAGGCTGTTATTACGTGAAAATGGAATATATCCAATAAGAAATCGTTCGTCTGCGGAACTAAACGTATGGCCCAAATCTTGATCGTTTAGACTGTTTCCATTCGAATCAAAGAAATCCAAGATGATCTCTGTAATATCGGGACTAAGTTTATTATAAGAAATTGATCTATTCGCAATCTTCTCTTCTGTTACCGATCCGTCTGCAAGGGCATTAGTCCCGACGGCTCCTTGCGCAATCTTTGATGCAATGACCGCGCCAGGATTGATTTTTGTCGAAGTTACCGCGTATTCGTCAATCTTTGATTCACTAATAGCTGCATCTGCAATTTTTGCCCTCGTTACTCCGCCATCCTTTACGGACAAGGTAAATTCGTTCGAGGTCTCTGCCATCGTCAAAGATGTTTCATCGGCCAAAAGATCCTTGACGGCATCCAGCTTTTCTTCGGTGACGGCCCCGTTTTCAATCTTTGCCGTTGTCACCGCTGCGTCCGCAAGTTTCGGCGTGGTAATTGAACCGTCCGCAATTTGCGTAGCGGAAATTGCATTTTCTTTCACGTTAAGAACGCCGTTTGCATCGGTCTTCATGGTATTTCCGACCTTGACGTGTCCAAGAGCGACGGCGGTCGCAATGCTGCCCGAATGCTTCATGTCGGTTGCGGACGCTTCGCCCTGTGCGACTGCATAGGGATTCCCGGAATTGTCCGCCTTGATAACATAGCCTTGATTCTGCTTTGTCAGCAATTCGTTATAAACTGCTTCTGTGATTTCCACCTTGTTTGCAGGAAGGCTTGCTTCCGGGAATACGTCGGTGTCGTAAAAAGCCTTGTTTGCGGAACTGAAATAAAATGCCATGTTTACACTCCTTTTAGTATCCGATAGCGAGCCAATAGATTTGCACGGCTCCGTTCATGTCGTGAACCGCCTTGAAATGTCCCGGCGTTACGCTTTGAATCTGCGCACTTGCGGTCGAATCAATCGGAGAAACGATTAAGTTTGTGCATTTGTTAGGGAAAGCCGTCGGGAAAAGGATTTCACCCGGCTCCACAACGCCCGTGACGGTAGCCTTGCCCCATTGAATAATCATGCCGTTCGGCATCTTTTGGAATCCGTAATCGCCATGGATATTTTGGAACGTTGCGGACAACGTTTCGGGCGTTATAGCCTTTAAGGTATCAGACCCGGCGCGGGCTTCGGCATCCGTTGCGAGCTGCACAAGCCCCGTGCGTTCCGTTGTCGCCGTTCGTTCGACAAGCCCGGCGGGTGTAACCGCCTTGTCTGCCGCCGTTCCTGCTATCGTTTCCGCTGCGGTTGCAAGCTCGACAACGCCCGCCGTTTCGGTTGTCGCGGGCGGGTTGAAAAAGTTCGTGTCGCCGAGCGTCACGCTTGCCGGGTTCACGTTCGTAAGTAGAAATTCAATGTCAAGGTAGGCTTGCGCCCCAGCCGCCTTCTGCAAGATGGGCACGTTCTGCGAGCATACCGCAAAGAGTGTACCGCTTGCGGTATAAACCCCGAACTCGAACAACGTATAGGCATCGTCCGAAGTATCGCGGGCGTTGATATAGATAACGTTGTCGCCCACGTGGCCGCCCGAAAGCGCGTTTGCTGGTAAACGCTTGAACTCGTTCTGCAAGGCGGTTTGGTCGTGGGTGGGCGTGTACTGTCCCGTACCCAAGCCGACCTGCGTAAGCACGACGGGTGCGGTCCCGTTGCGTTCGGCATTGATGACTTCCTCGATGCCTGCGTCTGTAACGATAATACTTGCGTACATATTAGCAATCTCCACCCTTTAATTTACTTAAAATTTTGTCAAAGCGGTTGCGCTCGTAGGCGCATTCGAGGGCCAAACATTCGTCATACCTCAAAGATAGAATTTCGCCGCCTTTTTTCAGAACGTCACGGCATACAAGGCCATACGCGAAAGCGTCCAAGCCTTCCGCCTTGAATGCCGCCACAATCCTTTGAGCGATAAGCCCGATGTGGTAACGGGCCTTTTCGCCCTTTTCCTTGACTGCATCCTTGAATTTGTATTGAACAAACTTTACATTTGCCCAAGCCTTGAAAACTGCTTCGGGAATTTCCCCGATTTCTTCCTTCAAATTTTCGTCCGAAGTCTGTATCGTTCCATTTACGGCATATACGGCCTTCCAGCGGTGCGAAGTCGTGCCGCTCGATAGCGCGTTGTTGATGCTGGGATAGACGGCATCATAGACAACGTTAATGCCGCGCCCCACGCGGTCCGTACCGTCAGAATTTGCATAGATGCGAACAATGCCCTTAATGGCCGTGTTCGTGTTCCCGGAACTTGTAATCGAAGATTCATCGTGAACTTCGACTTGCAAAAGTCCAACGCGGGCACCTTGCGTTCCCGCGTTATAGTCCATCTTTCCGTTATCCGCAATGAAATCGACCTGCCCCACGGTATCGCCGGGAAGGACTGCACCGTTACGGCGGATCGTGGCGGAACGGGACTTGAAGAAGTTGAACACCGCCGCCGCCGTGTCTGCGGAAAAACGGGCGAGCGTCTTTTGACAAACTCCAGCGCGGGCGGTCATTTCGACGGATCGGCCCGACGGGAAAATAGACCACGGCTCCGCGCCGGACAAGTTATTCACGCGCCCTTCTGAATCAATGACGACACCGTTAAAGCGTGCATCAAGAGCCGCTTTCAATCCCGACGGGACAACGGCCTTTGCCGTGTTCGTGCCCGTAATGGCTTCGGAATTTGAGGACAACTGAACGACACCCTTTCGGCTAGTTGTCGCTGTGACTGCTTGCAATGCCGCCGGGGTGAGAACCCTTTCTGCATCGGTCCCGGTTTGCGCTTCTGCATTTGTAGCAAGTTCGACGATGCCCCTGCGCGTCTGCGTGGCCGTTACCGTCTGCAACGCCGCCGGGGTGAGAACGTGGCTTGATTCCGTGCCGCCTTGTGCTTCGGCGGTCGTAGCAAGTTCGACGATGCCGTTTCGCGATTCCGTCGCGGTGACGGCCTGTAATGCCGCCGGGGTGAGTGCGCGTGTATTGTCAGTTCCCGCTTGCGCTTCCGCGTTGGTCGCAAGTTCGACGACACCCTTTCGTGTTGCGGTCGCCGTCACCGTTTGCAATGCCGCCGGGGTGAGTGCGCGTGTATTGTCAGTTCCCGCTTGTGCTTCGGCGGTCGTGGAAATTTCTATAACACCCTTTCGTTCCGTCGTTGCGGTCACCGTCTGCAATGCCGCCGGGGTGATAATACGGGTGTTGTCCGTGCCTGCCTGCGCTTCGGCGGTCGTGGCAATTTCAGCAATGCCCGCGTTTTCTTCGGTTGCATACGGATAACTGAACGAAACATCACCGAAAGAAACACTTTGTACGTTCACACCTTGGAGTATGATTCCGCATTCGAACTGTGCAACGGAAGAAATGCTCTTTTGCAGAATTGGCGTTCCCGTCTGCGAATAGATTGCAAATAAAGTCCCGTCAGAAAGGAAAAGGCCAAACTCATATACGGAATACGCATCGGATGAAGTATCCTGCGCCGCTACGTGAATAGAATGGTTGTTGTCGGTTCCGCCCGAAATTACGGGCAAACGCTTGATTTCGTTCTGCAACGCAATCTGCGAAGCGTTCGCCGTATATTGGCCGCTACCGAAAGCTATTTGCGAAATTACAACGGGCGCGGTTCCCGTCTGTTCTGCATTGATGATTTTTTGCAATCCTGCATTCGTCAAGACAATGTTCATAAGTCCTCCAATTATTCGGCGGTTCCTTGAATATTCCTAATTATTATGGGGCGAACGGCTGGAATAACGCCAAGCCCGACGCTGGTTTCTTCGCTATTCATTGCGACGCCCTTCACGCGGGCGTATGAAAGTTTTCGATAAAGTCCTATTGTTCCGATTTCACCCGTATAACGTTTTTGCAAAATAAAATCGTAATGTGAGCGCACGGGCTTTGCGTCATCAATCAGCCCGAACAAATCTTCCTGCAAGTCGCTTTCGAGGACGCCTTCGTAGTTGTTCAAACTTGCAATGACCTTGAACGTGTGCGGCGTTCCCTTTGGCGTTTCCTGCCACCATTCCGTAAGGCTTGTAAAAGAAGCGATAGTTTCGATGGCCTTCTTTACCGCTCCAAGCGTTCCGCGCTTACGCTTTTCGAGAATGACGTTATTCAAGACGCTGCGCTTTATCTGTATGGGCCATGATTGACGCCAAACAGAAGCGTCCCACGCCGCCGCCATGTGGTCGAGCTGCTCCGAAGTAAGGCTATCAAGCCGCAAGTAGATAGACGGAATATCGACCTTGTTCGAAACGTCCTGTAACGGCAAGTCAAGCGCATCGGCGCAAGCCTTGACGTTCGAATCCTCTAAAAGATTCTCCGGGATAAGCTGCGAAAGTTTAACGTCCTTGATTTCTGTCATATCGTCACCCTTCCACAAAGCCGCCAAAAGTAACGGTCACGCCTTCGTCCTTGTCGCATTGGGCGACCTGCGTTTTAGTGAGTTCACGGAAAGCGTTCGGCGAAAGCGTATTGTCAAGGCGTGCAGCTCCGGCGTTCATTACGGCACGGACAAGTTCAGCGGGCACAATGTCGCGACCTATTTTCCCTTGCTGCCAAAGACGGTAATTTTCGACCGCCGCTGCTACGTTTGTGCGAATCGTTTCGGCCTTGTTCTTGTCGGAGTTCTTGATAAAATAACGGACGTTAATCGTGTACGTCACCGCTTCCGCTTGCAGCGCGTGAACGTCATCAGTAAGAGGACGCACATCTTCGGCGCTCAATTTTTCAAGCACCTTGTCAAGCAAGGTTTGATCGGGAATTACGCCGCCTTCCAAGAGCGGGTAAACATTGACAACGCCCGGAGTAGGCGAATCAACGGAAACGTCAATAATCGCACTTGATACGCTTTGCGTATAAAATACATACGCCTTTATAGGGCCAGCTACGGAAAAAGAGTTCGGCGCAAGCCTAATTCGTTCGGCATAATCCTCGTCGCTTTCAATGTCGGCACCGCCGTAAGTGGCATTCGTATTTTCAGCCAAATCGACAAAAGTCATAGGCCTTACAATCGTGGAAATCTGCCCCGGCAAATATCCGTTACCCGCAACACCTGCAACCATGCAAGACGCGGAAACATCGCCCGTAAGGTCGCCTGCCGCAATAACAAGTTCTTCGTCTGTCGCAAATGTAACGATCCCGTTCGTGATTTCCGTTCCAGCAGGGATGACGTAAACTTCTTCGAGGGCTTGAGACAACGTAAAGCGGATATTCGTAACCGCCTTCGATGCAGGCAAACGCGAAACCAATAGGTATTCCCCGAGCGCGTCCAAGTATTCCCCGGTTGCATAGCTCAAGAGGTTGCTTTGTGCAGCCATGTTGATTAATACGCGCTGCTGGATGATTTCATCAGCAACCGCCAAAAGGAAAATGCGGATAGGATCGGCGGTCGCAAGAGTGCGCCCCGCTGCATTTTCGTAACGGCTTACGATTTCGGCCTTGATGGCTTCCGGGTCAGTTTCTACAAAAGAAACTTCGGGCAAGTCCCAACGTGGTAAAGTTTCAGCCATAGTCTCTAGCCTCCTTGTTCGTCAATATAAATTCTTACACGCGGTTTGAGAATACCTTGTTCAGCAAATTCTATATTATTTTCGGGCGTGTCAAATGTTATAGACAAGATTTGTGCGCGAGGTTCCTGTATTGCAATGGCGTCGTTTACCGCAATCCTTAACATATCCATAGCAACGGGGATAGGCTTTCCCACGTAGTCCCAAGAAATGCCTATATTGCGTTCGAGCGGCACCGAACCAACGACAGTATCAAGGATCGTGCGCACATTCTGCATGACTTCTTTCGCCACCGTTGACGGGGCAAAATCCACTTTGTCGGACAAACTTACAACGTATTCCATTTCTACCCCGCTTCCATAAGAGAAAATGTAAGTTCCGCGCCAATGCAGACGCCTAGACCTGTAAAGAACTTGCGATTTTCTTCAATGCTTTCGATAACGTATTTACCCATGATTTCACCGCCAATGATAAGCGTTTGCGCTTCGCCCTGTTCAAGTAATTTTGTATAAAGAAGAATCGCCGCCGCTACGGGAATGTGCAAAAGGGACGAATCGAGCCGCATAGAAAACGATACGGTGCGCAAGTCCTCTCCGATCTTTTCGAGAACGGGCTTTTTTCCGATAACATCATGTTTAGCAAAACGCATCTTGCTTGAACGCGCCATATCCTTGAAGGTAAGGATAGATTCTTGCGAACAATAGAACGGCAGCGCACCGAACATTCCGATAACTCCAAACGCCATATATAAACCTCCTTACGTACCCGGTGTTGGCGAGCTTGGATTTCCCGGTCCCGCCGTTGGGTGCATGTGCGACGACAACTTGACGCCGCCCAAAACCTTGTTCGTTGAAACTTCGCCATCCGCCGAAACGTCACCCGTCGCCGTAATATCGCCATCAACTGACAAGTTACCGACAAACTTAATATCGGGAACTGTAACCTTTATTTCCGAAGCCCCGGTAACCTGCACGGAATTTTCAGTCGCTTCTATTTGAGTGTCACCTATAACGGCACTCAACTTGCTCTCTTTCCAATCGTACTCAAATTTTGCTCCATCCGGGAACTCCAAATAACGTTTCGTCTCGCTGCTTACGGGCGGCTCGATTTCGTCAGCATAGAAAGAGCCGAGAATAAAACCGTCTTCTTCGCCGCAAGGCAAGAATAGACAAAGTACGTCCTCGCCCACGGCGGGCAACCAATAGTCCTTTACGTCTTGCGTATTCCGCTGGATAACGGGCAAGTCATTAGAAACAAATCCGTCCTCGTCATCGAAGACAACGCGGGCCGTGCATTTTTTCGGGTCAACCGAAGAAACTTCTCCGATGCGAATCCAATTAGTCGCGTCCTCGTTTTGTCTGAAATCGTCTCCGAACAGACTCATAATCAATACCCCTTCTGCACGCGGCGCAACTGAATAGAAGTAGTATAGCCGTTTGATCCGTAATCATGCTTTGCGCTGCCAATGATAAAGTTTCCGTCAAAGATTCCGAACCCCTTGACGGTAACGACCGCACCCGCCACAAGGTCCACGTCACCGATAACGGTCATGTCTCCCGTGACGCCACGGCGGTTCAGTTTGCGGAGACTAGCAGATCGGAAGAGCGTCGTGTAGGGAAAGAGTGTAGATCTC
>ERZ809472.286-NODE-286-length-13080-cov-12.225720_pt1 | contig 13080 bp, 7 predicted proteins | sample MGYA00521274_ERZ809472 | MGnify/ENA primary metagenome ERZ809472 (study PRJEB31581, sample SAMEA3312791) | metagenome | study: EMG produced TPA metagenomics assembly of the PRJEB8939 data set (Metagenomic analyses of Rumen microbiomes reveals... | reverse complement strand
ATAGACCTGTTGACTATAGTCGACAGGTGAGGGGGGCCGTACCATGCCAAAAGTCCGCCGTTAGATGCCTTTCGTTCCTGGTTCCGCGGCCATTCCATACGGATGCATTGATACCTCCTTCGCCTTTGGATATGCAGCTGCCCTGACCATTGGAGTATATGCTTCAATTATATGGCGCCAGTCGTTAGAACTCATGCCCGGATAGCGCTCGCCATACCTCTTCTGCACCTCAATCTGCAGTTCACCGTCACTGACAGAACTATCCAGATGCAGACGATCAAAGATAAGATTGCGAACATCTTTGTCATCCTCAACATGCTTCAGTTTTCTGAAAGACGACAACAGTCCACTATAAACCGAATCAAATACACGATGATTGATAGCTGCCATAAAATCAGGATTATCCAGATAGTAACGGCAGAACTCCGTATTCTCGTTCAACATGCCTGCCACAATCATCATCAGCGATGCTGCACATTGCTGCATAGCCGTTTCCTTATTACTGTTCTTGGCAGCATTGACAAAGGTCTCGTCAGCACGCAGACGCTCTGGCAGCTCTTCCAACTGCTCCTTAGCCTTCTCCATATTGCTAAAGTGAAGGTTGTTCCATTCATTCAGGATGTCGCTCAGCTTGACTAAATCAGGCTCTTGCGGACCTTGGGCTGTTCCTACTGGTATAGGTGCAATCTCTGAATTCTTATTCTCCAGTTCTATCTTTTTCTCATCGTTCTTTATCAAACGGTATTTGTCGAAATCAATAGATTCTAACAGTCCTTCCGTAAAGTTCTCTCCAGTCAGTTTTGGCAGTTTATGGACAAGCAAAGAGAAATAGGTATCAAGCATTTCCCACTCTGTACTCTTGAATGGCATCACAGCCGCAATAAAGGGATAGGTACGAAGGAATCCCTTGATACTGCTCTTCGTGGTTATCTGTGTATTATCATCAAGCGCCATGAATCGCTCCACCGCCTTGTTCACGATGGGGTCAAGCGTTTCTCTTGGGGCATTGCTCCAATACTTTTCATTCAGCTCCCTTACTTCTTCCTCTGTATAGATGTTGGACTCTTCTATCTGCATCAGCAGTTCATTGAGCTTATTGGGGTCTGTCTCCTTGGAGAGAATGGTGGTCTTATAGAACCGTTGGAATGACTTCTGTACATCATCTGTCTCGTTGGCAAAATCCAGTACGAAGGTATCGCGCTTCTTTGGATGACAGCGATTCAGACGGGACAGCGTCTGCACAGCCTTTACATCCGTTAGCACCTTATCCACATACATCGTATGCAGCAAAGGCTGGTCATAACCCGTCTGGAACTTGTCGGCCACCACCAAAATGCGATATGGGTCATGCTCCATGTTCTCCTCAATATCCTTAGAGGGGAAGCCGTTGATGTCTGCTTCCGTCACCTCCTTTCCGCCATAGTTTTTAGAACCAGAGAATGCAACAATAGCCTTGTATGGGCTCTTCCGTTCCTTCAACAATCGTGTTATCTCGTAATAGAACTCGATGGCCCTGAGTATGCTGCTTGTCACGACCATCGCCCTGGCCTGTCCACCCACCTTTCCTTTGTCTATGACCTGCGTATGAAAATGCTCCACGATGATACTGGCTTTCTGCTGAATCGTCTCTGGCCTGCTCTCAACAAAAGCACGCAGTTTCTTCATGGCCTCTTTCTTGTCGAACATGGGGTCGTTCTCTACCGCCTTCACTATCTTATATAAAGATGTATAGGTGGTATAGTGCTCCAATACGTCCATGATAAAGCCTTCTTCAATGGCTTGCTTCATGGTGTATTCGTGGAAGGGTTTGTGTCCAGTCTCTCCGTCTGGTTGCTGGAAGGGCGTACCAAACATCTGGAGGGTTTTGTTCTTGGGCGTTGCCGTAAAAGCATAGTAGTTGGCATTCTTCACCATCTTGCGCCCCTCAATAATAGCAGTCAGACGATCTTCCAAATCCATCTCGTCATCGCCAGCGTTACCACTCAATGCAATATTCATCTTGGCACTTAGCGAACCGTTCTGACTGCTATGCGCCTCGTCGATAATGATGCCAAAGCGCTTATGCTTCAGCTCTCCACCGATAGCTTCCAATATGTAGGGGAACTTATGCACAATCGTGATGATGATCTTCTTGCCACTCTCCAAATGATTCCTCAGCGCCTCAGCACTATCAGCCCAAGCCACTAAGTTCTGTAGGCGCTTAAAGGCAACGATGTTGTTTTTAATCTGTGTATCAAGGTTCACACGGTCTGTCACCACGATTACACTATCCAGCAAGGCCTGTGTACCGTCCAGCAATCCCACCAACTGATAAGCCAGCCAAGTGATAGAGTTTGATTTGCCAGAGCCTGCTGAGTGCTGAATCAGGAAACGCTGCCCTACGCCTTTTGTCTTGGTCTCTGCCAACAGCTTACGAACACAATCCAACTGATGGTAGCGAGGCCATATCACGCTTTGTTTTTCCGTATTGGTCTTGGGGTCGAGTTTCTTCACCACCTGTGCATAGTTCTCTATGATGTCCGATAGTGATTCCTTTGCCAATATCTCTTCCCACAGATAGGCCGTCTTTACGCCATTCGGATTGATGGGATTTCCTGCACCTCCATTCACACCTTTATTAAATGGCAGGAACCAAGAGCTTTTGCCACTCAGCCAAGTACACATTTTGATGTCGTCATCATCCACCGCCATGTGGACGGCACAACGCTTTGGAGCCAGCAAGGGATCTTTAGGGTCGCGGTCTGTTTGGTATTGCTTCACAGCATTCTCCACCGTCTGACCTGTATAGTGGTTCTTCATTTCCAATGTCATCAGAGGCAGACCATTCATCGAGATCATTACATCGATACTGTTCTGATTCTCTTTGCAATAGAACAGTTGGCGAGTCACGCAAAAGATGTTTTTCTTATATAACTCCTGTGCTGTTGGATTCAGCTCTGAGGGCAACGGATAGTACATATCGAAGAGTTCCGAGATAAAGCGGAAACCCTTGCGCAGCACATCTGTTACGCCACGATTAGCCAACTGCTTTGCCAATTCCATAAAGAACTTTCGTTCGCTTATCTCGCTGGCAAAACAACCAGTATTCTCTACCTTCCGCTTTTGTGTAGAAAGCAGAAAACGCTTCACTCGCGCCGTATCCAGCGCATAGTCCTTGCAGTAATCATCAGAAACACCTTGTTCATACTTGTGAACGTCTCGCAGATAATTCACGAGAATGGTTTCTAATTGCTTTTCACTTACATCTGTTGGCATATCGTTTATTCGTTTTGTACGTTTACTTGTCCTGTTACACAGTCAGCAATAAGCCGCTGCTTATATTCCTTCAGGTGTTCTATTTCTGCCTGAAGGTCAGTAATGAGAGAGTCCACCTTCTCCGTCTTTTCGTTGATATAGGCTATGATAGCACGTTGTTCGTCGAGAGGGGGCAATGGCATATATATTTGCAGAAACTTATCTGCTCGTATTGTTTTCCTTAATCCTGAATAATAAGGTTTTAATGCTTTTATATTGTCAACACAAAGATAATAATTGTAGATATATTCAGGTAATGCCAATTTAGGATTAACTTTCAATGCTGTATAGGCGCCTGTCAACATACCTTCAGTTTCTACAAGTCCTACAGTTCTTGGTGTTTCATCAATATCAAATAGACAGAATACTAATTCTCCTTTTCTAACATATTGGTATGTATCAAAGTCTTTAGGGAATTTCCCTTTTCCAGATTCCACATCACGAACAATAACCCCTTTCGTGGTTAGAGAAAGTAAAAGAAATTCGTTTGCTCGACTTCCGACTTTCTCACCCGTAAGTGACAAGAACGATTTATTCCTTACAATACTCCAATTCTCAGGACATGATGAGGATATCAAAGAATCATAATCTTTTATCTTCACATTCGGGTTTAAGCCCTGTGTGACGACTTTGGCGATTTCTGCTTCTTTGAGTTCGTTCAGCAGCTGTACCTCTTTTTCCTTCTCTACAATATACTCATCAATCTTCGAGGTTTTGAAATTGAGATAAGATACTATTTTATTTTGTTCGGTTAGTGGCGGGAATACTACTATCTTTGGTTTTATTTGAACTGCTGAAAGTTGTCCAATAGCTGCACTATCAGAAGTGAATGGTATGACAACATCTATAAAGTAAGTAAAAAACTCGCAATTAAGCAACAGTTTGGGACTAAGGGAAAGTAATCTTATGATAGCATCATATGGTGTTTTCCTAAAAATAGCTCTTCCTATTTCACCTCTACCAGTTACCGTAATTGTATGTTCTTTAAAAATAGGCTTTGATGTATATGCATATACAGAAAGAGGATCTTTAGTGTTTGTATATACAGGGTAAGGATGTTCTTCGTCTTTTATGAAAGAATAATACTCTGGTTTTACATCTCCTCCTGCTTTTATGTCAAAAATACGGCCAATATTTGGAGTCTTCCAATGACTCGGAATATCTCCAATCCATTGAACACCACTATTCTTATATTCCTTATATCTCTCCATCACTTTCCCAGTATTTCATCCAACAATCCATCTGTACGCTCTTCTATCTGGCGAATATCCTGTGAGATTTCCTCAATAGTACGCAGCTGTTTCGGCTTATAGAAGTATTTCGTAAACGAGAGTTCATAGCCAGTCTCAATACTGCTCTTGTCAAGGATGGCATCAGGAGAATAAGGAAGAATCTCATTCTGGAAGAAGCCCTCAATACCTCCTTCATAACGGAAGGGGATAATCTCCGTATCTTTGCTCTTTTTGTCAATCACAGGAACACCCTTCTTGTGGATGATGTTACCCTGTTCGTCACGCTGGGGCTGATAGACCTTTACACTCCAATAACCAAACTCGTTGTTGGGGAAGATTTTGCTCTGTGGTGTTTCTTTGAAGTCCATCAACAGCTGCATAATCTGGGCACGATCTGCCTCTGTCGTCTCGCAGTTCTTTTCGCCTAAGTTCTTACGAAGTGGTGACTTGATTTCCGTAGCATCAATCAACTGCACATAACCCTTGCGACGTTCTTCCTTGCGATTTGTGATGACCCAAATGAATGTGCCAATACCCGTATTATAGAAGTCCTTTTCAGGCATGGCGATAATCGCTTCCAACAAGTCGTTCTCTATGATATATTGGCGTAAGTTACTGGCGCCACTACCTGCATCGCCCGTAAAGAGCGAAGAGCCATTATGTACCTCAACGATTCGAGTACCAAGGGCCGTATCCTCACGCATGCGAGAAAGGTTGTTGGCTAAGAACATCATCTGCGCATCACCAATGTCAGGAAGGAAAGAAAGTTCCTTACCTTCATTGTCTATAATGGTGAAACGACTATCCGTAAACTTTTTCTTCTCGTTCTCGCCCAAGCCACGTTTCTTTAAGTCCTCTTTCCAAGGCGTGCCAAAAGGAGGATTCGAGATACAGAAATCGTAAGTCTCGCCAGCATGTCCGTCTCGGCTGATGGTGCTATCGAAAGCAATATACTCACGAGATTCCATCCCATGCTGGTATTGGAAGGACTTGATGTTTTCAGAAATCATCAGGTCGGCCTTACAAGTAGCAAAGGTGTCGGGCTGCAGTTCCTGTCCAAAGATATTGACCTGTACTTTCTTGCCTCGTTCATTGGCTATTTCCAAGATACGGTCCTGCGCGATGGTCAAGATGCCACCCGTGCCACAGGCACCATCGTAGATGTGATAGGTGTTGTCTGTAATTTTGTCGGCAATAGGCAGTACAGCCAAGTCGGCCAACAGCTTTACATAGTCACGAGGCGTGAAGTGCTCACCCGCCTCCGTTACATTGTTTTCCTCGTTGAACTTACGAAGCAGTTCTTCGAAGATGGTTCCCATCGTGTGGTTGTCGAGTCCTGGCAGTCGCACCTTTCCTTCGTCATCCAATACGGGTTTGGTCGACAGGTTAATCTTGTCGTCCGTAAACTTCTCGATGATACTCCCCAAGCGCTCAGCTTCTGTCAGGTTATCCACCATCTGACGCAGATGGAACTTGTCGATAATATCCTGCACATCCTTACTAAAGCCATTCAGGTAGTCGATAAAGTTCATTTTCAGGCGCAAAGGGTCGGTCTCGCTCTTCAGCGTCTTCATGGTAAACTTCGACTTGTTGTAAAAAGGATAGCCCGTTACGGTATACAGAATAGGATCCTGATTCTGGATGTTGTTTGCATCCAGCATCTGTTTTTGCTTGAGTAGTTGTTCCTTGGTGGGTTCCAACAACACGTCAATACGACGCAGTACCATCATGGGCATGATGATTTTCTTATACTCGCCCTTCTCGAAGGCATATACCAGTACATCTGTAGCAATATTCCAGATGAACGAGAACAGTTGGTTATATTGACTCTGATTCATAATCTATGCAATATTTTGTTTTAGGCAGCACACTCGTCATCGGCATGATTATAGGCCTAAATACAGAGTCTCCAGACATGGAAATAGCGTAGGAAACGCTACTTACCCATATCTGGAGGCCCTGAGAATTGCCTATAACACCTGATAAGTTGTGCCTACGCTATCGCATAGACATCAATCTTGTCACTTGGTGTTATAAATATCTTGTGAATTTCTCAGGTTCCCAGATATTACCAACAACATTAATGCTGTATTTGTTTTTCCTCAAAAGTCATACCGCCACCCTGCGCTCAGGGAATCATGTGGATTAGCTTATACACGGGCTGGCACGGGGCCTGCCCCTACATGCAGCAGCATGCGCCGTTTACGGCACGTCGGCGATACTTGGTTGCAAAAGTACGAATAAATATTGAGAATGTACTAAAAAGAACTGCAAAATAATAATAAAAATGCATGTTTTGCGGGCGAGGACGCCCACGCACAAAAAAAGCCTCCAGACATGGGAACAGCGCAGGAAACGCCACTTGCCCATATCTGGAGGCCTTTTATTTTGACCGTACTAACTCTTCAAGCCTACGGTGCGGTTGAACACGGGGTGTTCGGGGGTGCTGTCGGGGTCTACGTTGAAGTAGCCGATGCGCTGGAACTGCAGGTAGGAGAGCGCCGGTAGCCCCACGGCGAAGGGCTCAATGTAGCAGTTGGTGAGGACGTGCAGGTTGTCGGGATTCATCATGGCGCGCATGCCGTCGATGCCCTTCAGTCCCTCTTCCTCTTCGAGGCGTTTCAGCTCGTCGCGGGGATTCTCGACCTTCCACAGACGGTCGTAGAGGCGCACCTCGGCCTGGCGGGCGTTGTGGCAAGAGACCCAGTGGAGGGTCTTGCCCTTGATCTTGCGGTTGGCACCAGGCAGTCCGCTACGTGTCTCAGGGTCGTAGGTGCAGTAGATGGTGGTGACGCGGCCCTCGCTGTCCTTGTCGCAGGGATGCTCCTCGTCACATTTAATAATATAGGCGTTCTTCAGGCGCACTTCCTTGCCAGGGGCCAGACGCATGAACTTCTTCTCGGCCACCTCCATGAAGTCGTCGCGCTCAATCCACAGCTCGCGACTGAACTCCACCTCGTGGGTGCCGTCGGCCTCGTTCTCAGGGTTATTCACGGCGGTGAGCATCTCTGTCTGCCCCTCGGGATAATTGGTGATGACCACCTTCACGGGGTCGAGCACGGCCGAGACGCGCAGGGCGCGGGTGTTCAGGTCGTCGCGCAGGGCACTTTCAAAGAGGGCCATGTCGTTGAGGGCGTCAATCTTCGTGTAGCCAATCTTCTCCATGAAGTTCTTGATGCCTTCGGGCGAGTAGCCACGACGACGGAAACCGCAGATGGTCGGCATGCGGGGGTCGTCCCATCCGCTAACCACACCCTCGCTGACGAGCGTGCGCAGGTTGCGCTTGGAGAGCAAGATGTAGTTCAGGTTCAGTTTGTTGAATTCCGTCTGACGGGGTTCCTCGTGGGGGTGGGTGATGGGTGAAGCGTAGTGGCTATCATCCATCCACTCCGTCATCCATTTTACGAAAAGGTCGTACAGGGGACGGTGCTCGACGAACTCCAACGTACACCACGAATGGGTGACGCCCTCAATGTAGTCGCTCTGTCCGTGGGCAAAGTCGTACATGGGGTAGGCATTCCACTTGTCGCCGGTCTTCACGTGTGGGATATTCAGCACGCGGTAGATGAGCGGGTCACGGAAAAGCATGTTGGGGTGGGTCATGTCAATCTTGGCACGCAGGGTGAGCGTTCCCGGCTCGCACTTTCCGCTGTTCATAAACTCAAACAGCCGAAGGCTCTCCTCTATGGGGCGGTCGCGGAAGGGCGAGTTCGTGCCTGGCGAGGTTGTCGTTCCCTTTTGCTGGGCGATGACTTCGGCGCTCTGCTCGTCGACGTAGGCCCGTCCCTGCTTGATGAGCCACACGGCGAAGTCCCACAACTGCTGGAAATAGTCGCTGGCGTAGTAGATGTGTGCCCACTCGAAGCCCAGCCACTTGATGTCGTGCTCGATGCTCTCGATATACTCGGTATCCTCCTTCTGGGGGTTGGTGTCGTCGAAGCGCAGGTTGCACTCGCCACCATATTTCTTTGCCAGTCCGAAGTCGAGGGCGATGGCCTTGGCATGGCCGATGTGCAGGTAGCCGTTAGGCTCTGGCGGGAATCGTGTCTGCATGCGACCGCCGTTCTTTCCTGCGGCCAGGTCGTCGATGACCATCTGCTCAATAAAGCTCACTGACTTCTTTTCTGTGCTCTCGTTAAGTGTTTTCTCTTCCATTGTCTGTAGATATTTTCTGAATATTTTAGGGGTGCAAAGTTACGAATAAAATCCTAAGACACAGGTTTCCCTTTGCAAATGGTGTGATTTTTTAATATTTGTTTGAACCGTCCAAGGCCGCTGCGCACATCTCGGCACAGCGCTCGCCGTCGACAGCAGCCGAGACGATGCCGCCGGCATATCCGGCTCCCTCGCCGCAGGGGTAGAGTCCTGACAGCGTGATGTGCTGCAGCGTATCGGGGTTGCGGACGATACGAATAGGACTCGACGTGCGTGTCTCCACGCCTATCATCACCGCCTCGTTGGTGAGAAACCCGTGAGCCTGCTTGCCGAAGTGGCGGAACCCCTGCTGCAAGCGCGACACAATGGGCTTGGGCATCCAGAAATGCAGCGGTGAGGCCACCAATCCTGGGGCGTAAGAGCTGCGCGGCAGGTCGCAGCTCAGTCGGCCGTTCACGAAGTCGGCCATGCGCTGTGCCGGCGCGGTCTGACGGCGGTTGCCCTGCAGCCAGCAGAACCGCTCCAAGTGCTCCTGGAAGAGCATCATTCGCAGCGCAGGGTTCACCGTGCCGAGCTCATCGTCGGCCTGCGCATCGTTCAACTCTGAACTGTGAACTCTGAACTCTGAACTATCCAACTCTTCCGGCCTGATCTCCACCACCATGCCGCTGTTGCTCCACTGCGTGCCTCGGCTGGCAGGACTCATGCCGTTGACCACAATCTGCTCCGGCCCTGTGGCGGCGGGGATGACAAAGCCGCCAGGACACATGCAGAAAGAGTAGACGCCGCGACCCTCCACCTGCGTCACAAACGAATACTCGGCAGCCGGAAGCCACTGTCCGCGACCCTCACGGCGGTGATACTGTATCTGGTCTATCAGCTGTGCGGGGTGCTCTAAGCGCACACCCACGGCGATGCCTTTCGACTCCATCGTGATGCCCTCCTGCGCCAAGTAGCGGTATACGTCGCGGGCAGAGTGGCCCGTGGCCAGGATGACAGGACCGAAGAACTCCTTTTCATTGAACATTGAACATTGACCATTGACCATTTGCTGCGCCTTCACGCCTATGACTCTGCCCGCTTGGCAATGGTCAATGGTCAATGGTGAATGGTCAATGACTAGCCCCGTCATCTTCGTCTGGAAATGCACCTCTCCGCCACAGTCGATGATGGTGCGTCGCATGGCCTCGATGACCTTTGGCAGCCGGTCAGTGCCAATGTGCGGATGAGCATCGGCGAGAATATTTGTCGAAGCCCCGTGCTGGCAGAACACACGGAGTATTTTCTCCGTGTTGCCGCGTTTCTTTGAGCGAGTGTAGAGCTTACCGTCGCTGTAGGCTCCAGCCCCACCCTCGCCGAAGCAGTAGTTGCTCTCCCCGTCCACCTGCTGCGTGGCCGAGATGCGCGCCAGGTCCTTCTTCCGCTCATGCACATCCTTGCCGCGCTCCAGCACGACGGGCCGCAGGCCCAACTCGATGAGCCGCAAGGCAGCAAACAGCCCAGCAGGCCCGGCTCCCACGATGACGACCTGGGGCCGCGTCGACACGTCGGGATAGACCACGCGCTCGTAGTCGTCGCCCTCCGTAGGTTCTTCATCCACATAGACACGCACGGTGAGGTTAACGAAGATGGTGCGCTGACGGGCATCGATGGAGCGTTTCACGATGCGCACGGCCTTCAGCGAGTCGGGGCTGAGTCCCTTCTCCTCGCAGATGTAGTTGCGCAGGGCCTGGTCGCTGGCAGCCACCTGGGGCAGCACGCGCAGCTGGTATTCACTGGTCATGATGATAATGCTTTGATTTGACATGCAAAATTACTGCATATTCCCGAACTGACAAAACTTTTCACATTCTTTTAGCCGCATCTTGCCTTCGGAAACAGTATCCTCTATTGTTAAGAGAACTGCCCTTAAATATGAAAGTATGTGAAAGAAATTGGCCGTTCCGAAATTTCTGAGTACCTTTGCAGCCAAATTGTAAATAGTAAATCGTCAATTTAGTAAACAACTTTATGGCACAAGAAGACGTTTTCAAGAAGATTGTTTCCCATTGCAAGGAATATGGGTTCGTGTTCCCCTCAAGTGAAATCTACGACGGACTGGGCGCTGTCTATGACTACGGACAGAACGGCGTGGAGCTGAAAAACAACATTAAGCAGTACTGGTGGAAGGCCATGACCATGCTCCACGAGAACATCGTGGGCATCGACTCGGCCATCTTCATGCATCCCACCATCTGGAAGGCCTCGGGCCACGTGGATGCTTTCAACGACCCGCTCATCGACAACCGCGACTCGAAGAAACGCTACCGCGCCGACGTGCTCATCGAGGACCAGATAGCCAAGTACGACGAGAAGATCCAGAAAGAGGTGGAGAAGGCCCGCAAGCGTTTCGGCGATGCCTTCAACGAGGAGCAGTATCTGGCTACCTCGCCTCGCGTGGCTGAGACAAAGGCCAAGCGCGACGCCCTCCATGAGCGCTATGCCGCCGCCATGCAGGGTCCCGACCTGGAGGAGCTGAAGCAGATTATCGTCGACGAAGAGATTGTCTGCCCCATCAGTGGCACGAAAAACTGGACCGACGTGCGCCAGTTCAACCTGATGTTCGCTACGGAGATGGGCAGCACCGCCGACGGCTCGATGAAAATCTACCTGCGTCCGGAGACGGCACAGGGCATCTTCGTAAACTACCTGAACGTGCAGAAGACGGGCCGCATGAAGATTCCTTTCGGCATCGCCCAGATTGGCAAGGCCTTCCGCAACGAGATTGTTGCCCGTCAGTTCATCTTCCGCATGCGTGAATTCGAGCAGATGGAGATGCAGTTCTTCGTGAAGCCCGGAACGGAGTTGGAATGGTTCCCCAAATGGAAGGAGACGCGCATGAAGTGGCACCAGGCCTTAGGATTTGGCGCCGAGAACTACCGTTTCCACGACCACGACAAGCTGGCCCACTACGCCAACGCCGCCACGGACATCGAGTTCAAGATGCCCTTCGGATTCAAGGAGGTGGAAGGCATACACAGCCGCACGAACTTCGACCTCAGCCAGCATGAGAAATACTCGGGCAAGAGCATCAAGTACTTCGACCCGATGACCAACGAGAGTTACACGCCATACGTTATCGAGACGTCCATCGGCGTAGACCGTATGTTCCTGAGCATTATGTGCCACTCGTATGAGGAGGAGAAGCTCGAGGGCGGCGAAACCCGCGTGGTGCTGAAGTTGCCCGCAGCCTTGGCTCCCGTGAAGTGTGCCGTCATGCCGCTGGTCAAGAAGGACGGTCTGCCCGAGAAGGCCCGTGAGATCATCGACCAGCTGAAGTATCACTTCACCTGCCAGTACGACGAGAAGGACTCTATCGGTAAGCGTTATCGCCGTCAGGATGCCATCGGCACGCCTTACTGCGTGACCGTCGACCACGACACGTTGCAGGACGGTTGCGTCACCCTCCGCTTCCGCGACACGATGGAGCAGGAACGTGTACGCATCGAGGAGCTCAACAGCATCATCGAGGACAAGGTCAGCATCGCAAGCCTGCTGAAGAAACTGTAATGACCCACTCCCGACCCCTCCCTAAACGGAGGGGAGCAGATAGCAAAGATGAAGCAAAACATTCTAAAACAACTGACAACGATCATCTATATACTCTTCCCCCTCATAGGGGGAGGCTTGATGGGGGTCTCCTGTAGCGAGTCTACGTCTGATGACAGTGAGTACGAAAACTGGCAGGCACGCAACGAGCAGTACCTCGCCTCCGTGGTCAACGACTCGCTGAAGCAGCAAGGCTGGCAGCGCATCAAGAACTACTCGCTCAACGAGTCCACCGAGGGCAAGGCCACGGAGTATATCTACGTGAAGGTCATCGAGAGCGGCGACGTCAATGGCGGTCAGCCAGCTTTTACCGACTCTGTGCGCGTGGCTTACCAAGGACGGCTCATCCCCTCAAAGACCTACCCGGAGGGGAAGGTGTTTGATGGCACCGTCTTCGGTACTTATTCAAACAAGACCAACTCCAACGCGAAGTTCCTGATTTCCAACTCGTCGATGATCAGCGGCTTCAGCACTGCCTTGCAACACATGCACCGAGGCGACCACTGGCGCGTCTACATCCCTACGGAACTGGCTTACGGCGCGTCGGGCAGCGGTTCATCCATTCCCGGCTATAGTCTGCTCATCTTCGAGATGACGCTCATAGACTTCAGCCCCGCCGGAGAGGCCATGCCCGTGTGGAGTGCCAGACAACTCACGAGCCTGGAGTAGTAATCTGGAGAAATCGAGTAGGAGGTAAACACTAATCGCAGGTGTTTATCTCCTATTTTCAAAATAAAAGTATACCTTTGCTGCCATATTGCGACGAGAAGTCGTATAAGTAATTGTTCTTTGAAACTAATGAACCTCTTGT
>ERZ809472.285-NODE-285-length-13084-cov-11.234784_pt1 | contig 13084 bp, 10 predicted proteins | sample MGYA00521274_ERZ809472 | MGnify/ENA primary metagenome ERZ809472 (study PRJEB31581, sample SAMEA3312791) | metagenome | study: EMG produced TPA metagenomics assembly of the PRJEB8939 data set (Metagenomic analyses of Rumen microbiomes reveals... | reverse complement strand
CGGTCTCGGCATTCCTGCTGAACCGCTCTTCCAATCTGCTAGTTAATAGGGGGTCATTCCCCACTTGTCCGACTACCTTAATGGGACGATGGGACGTTGGGACGTGGGACTTCCTGCGTGTCAACCTCCCCGTAAAGGTCAAATTCCTCTGCGTCGGTAATCCTCACGTTATAGATATTGCCAAAGACCGATTCAGCTGAGTCTGTTGCTAATTGCCTGTCGTTTATTGGAATCAGCACCTCTGGGTCTACCTCGGGCGAGCAGAACTCCGTGCGGCCCACGTAGTAGTCGCCCTCCACGCGGTCGATGATGACGGGCATCACGGTGCCCACCTTGGCGGCCTCAATCTCGGCGCTGATGTTCTGCTGAATGCGCATCAGCTTGTCCAGACGGCGCTGCTTCACGTCCTCAGGCACGTCGTCCTCATAGTGCTTGGCCGAGTAAGTTCCGTCCTCCTCGCTATAGGCGAAGGCTCCGAGGCGCTCGAAACGTGCCCACTTCACGAAGTCTGTCAGTTCACGGAAGTCCTCTTCCGTCTCGCCTGGGAAGCCCACCATCATCGTCGTGCGCAGATGGATGCCTGGCACCTCACGACGCAAGCGCTCCACGAACTCACGGGTCTCCTTGTGGGTGATGTTGCGCTTCATGCGGGCGAGCACATTGTCGCTCACGTGTTGCAGGGCTACGTCGACGTATCGGCAGACGTTCTTCTTCTCTCGCATCACACGAAGCAGCTCCCAGGGGAAGTTCGTAGGATAGGCATAGTGCAGACGTATCCACACTACACCCTCTATGTCGGCCATCTGCTCTATGAGCTGGGCGATGCTCCGCTCTCCGTAAAGGTCAAGGCCATAGTAGGTTAGCTCCTGGGCGATAATCTGAAACTCTTTCACTCCGCGCTTCACCAGCTGGCGCACCTCGTCGAGTATTTCCTCCATCGGTCGGCTACGGTGACGGCCCGTGATAATCGGTATGGCACAATAGGCACACGAGCGGTCGCAACCCTCGCTAATTTTGATGTAGGCGTAGTGGGGTGGGGTGGTCAGAACCCTCTCCCAGTCTCTTTCTATAGGACGAGGCGTAGTCGCCATCCCAGACCGACCCTTCCCCTTCATAGCGGGAAGGGCAAGGGTGAGGGTCTTGAGTAGTTCCTTGAAGTTGAATTTTCCATACCACCCGTCGACCTCTGGAATCTCGGCCTCCAGCTCGGCAAGGTATCGCTCAGAGAGGCAGCCCATGACGTAGACTTTCCTTACCAGCCCCTCGGCCTTGCGTTGCACCTGTTCCAGGATGGTGTTGATGCTCTCCTCCTTGGCGTCGGCGATGAAGCCACAGGTGTTTACCACGACGATTTCACCCTTCGGTTCAGGGTCGTCGTGGGTCACACTATAACCTGCCGCCTCAAACATGCCCATGAGCACCTCGCTATCCACGAGGTTCTTCGAGCATCCTAAAGAGATAAAGTCGACGGTCATTGATTCTTAAACAACGAATCTACGAAGTCACGACGGTCGAAGAGTTGCAGGTCTTGCATGCCCTCGCCCAGTCCGATGTATTTCACGGGCACCTGTAGCTGGTCGCTGATGCCGATGACCACGCCGCCCTTGGCCGTGCCGTCGAGCTTGGTGATGGCCAGAGAAGTGATCTGCGTGACGGCGGCGAACTGCTTGGCCTGCTCAAAGGCGTTCTGGCCAGTAGAGCCGTCGAGCACAAGGAGTACTTCGTCTGGGGCTCCAGGCAGCACCTTCTTCATCACGTCCTTGATTTTCTTCAGCTCGTTCATCAGGCCTACCTTGTTGTGCAGACGTCCGGCGGTGTCAATGAGCACCACGTCGGCCTTGTTGGCTACGGCGCTCTGCAATGTGTCGAAGGCCACGCTGGCAGGGTCGCTTCCCATCTGCTGCTTGATGACGGGCACGCCCACACGCTCGCCCCAGATGCAGAGCTGCTCCACGGCGGCGGCACGGAAGGTGTCGGCAGCACCCAGGTAGACCTTCTTGCCAGCCTGCTTGAATTGCCAGGCCAGCTTGCCGATGGTAGTGGTCTTACCCACGCCGTTCACGCCGACTACGAGGATGACGTAGGGGACGCCGTTCCCATCTCCCTGAGAGGAGTCGAGGGCAGGCTTCTCGGTCTCTGCGAGCAGTGCTGCTATCTCCTCGCGCAGGATGTTGTTCAGCTCCGAAGTGGAGACATATTTGTCGCGTGCCACGCGCTTCTCTATGCGTTCGATAATCTTCAGGGTGGTCTCTACACCCACGTCGCTCGTGATGAGCACCTCCTCAAGGTTGTCGAGCACGTCCTCATCGACCTTCGATTTTCCAGCTACGGCACGTGCCAGCTTGTCGAATACCGAGGTCTTGGTCTTTTCCAGACCCTTGTCGAGTGTTTCCTGATTTTCTTGCTTCTTTTTCTTGAAAAAGTCAAACAGTCCCATAATTCTAAATAATACGTGTTATGGCCGCAAAAGTACGAATAAAAAACGGAATGCGCAAATGCTATAACATTCTTTAGCTACAGCACCCCCTTTGTGGAGGGCAGCTGGTAGTGGTAGACATCGCGTCGGACGGCGGCACGCAGGGCACGTGCGAGGGCCTTGAAGATGGCCTCGGCCTTGTGGTGCTCGTTGTCGCCCTCGGCCTCGATGTAGAGGTTCATGCGTGCGGCATCGCTGAGGCTCTTGAAGAAATGGAAAAACATCTCCGTGGGCACGTCGCCGATGCGCTCGCGGTGGAATGCTGTGCGCCAGATGAGCCAGGGCCGTCCGCCGAAGTCGAGGCATACGTGGGCATGGCAGTCGTCCATAGGCAGGGAGAATCCGTAGCGTTCGATGCCGCGCTTGTCGCCCAAGGCTTTGAGCAGGCACTCGCCCAGGGCCAGGGCGGTGTCCTCGATGGTATGGTGTTCGTCCACGTGGAGGTCGCCCTTGGTGTGTATGTGCAGGTCTATCTGTCCGTGACGGGCTATCTGCTCCAGCATGTGGTCGAAGAATCCGAGGCCCGTCTGGATGTCGGCTTGTCCGCTACCGTCGAGGGTCAGGCGCACGTCGATGTCGGTCTCCTTGGTGGTACGTCGATACGAGGCGGTGCGCTCGCCAGCGTAGATGGTCTCAGCCACTTGTTGCCAGCTCAGGCCGTCGCCAAGGATGAGGGCACGGCATCCTATGTTCTTTGCAAAGAGGGCATCGGTCTCACGGTCGCCGATGACGTAGCTGTTGGCAATGTCCACTTCAGGGTCATTCATGTATTTCTCCACGAGGCCCGTCTGGGGCTTGCGTGTGGGGGCGTTGTCCTCAGGGAAGTGGGGGTCGATGAGGATGTCGTCGAAGGTGATGCCCTCGCCGCGCAGGGTCTCTAAGATGAAGTTGTGTGCTGGCCAGAACGTGTCCTCAGGGAACGACGGTGTGCCCAGCCCGTCCTGGTTGCTCACCATGACGAAGAGGAAGTCAGTCTTTTCGCGCAGGAAGGCAAGCCAGCGGAACACGCCAGGCTTGAAGCGCACCTTTTCCAGTGCGTCCACCTGTTCGTCGTGAGGCTCTTCGACGAGGGTGCCGTCACGGTCAATAAAGAGTATTCGTTTCATTTTTGTGTAGGGTGGGGGGCAGGACTTATGCCAGCCCCAGATGGTTTATAGCTTGATGGAATTGCGCTCTGCCTCCTGTTGCTCGATGGAGCCGTAGGCATAGTAGAGGGGATAGAGCGTGGAGAGGTGGACGTATGCCTGTATGAATCCGGCCACGAAGAACACACCGTAGGTGAGCGGCACCATGTTCTCAGGCATTCCCAAGGGGTCGCCAGTCGCCAGTCCCACGTAGGCCATCGTGTTGGCCGTTGCCATGATGACGGCGGGCAGCTCGCAGACCAGCGTGAGCAGACCTGTGAAGATGTAGACCACGAATACCGTTGCGAAGAGCAGCCCCCAGTGGCGCATGCCTCGGCCATAGCCGCTAACGGGTGGGGCCAGTCGTATCTTGCCGTCGGCCAGCAGAGTGCGCATCATGGTATAATATAGTGGTACCCAAAGGGCTGCCACGATGAATGTCAGAATGAGCAGGAGCGCTAACGATGCGATGGACTTGCCGATGCTGCCCACCACGCCCAGCGAGAGTATCCCTGCCACCACACCCGCGAAGAGCAGGTTGATGGCGATGGTCAACAGGAGCAGCCACACGCCCACGACCAGCAGGCGCAGGAAGGGCTTCAGGCACAGACGTCCGTACCACTTTGCCGGTCGGCTGATTTCTTCCGTAGCCTTATGCTCGCGCAGGGCGCTGATTCCCTGGGCGGCCAGCAGGGCCGCGGTGACCAGGTAGAACAACAGGGCTAAGGACGAGAACCAGAAGGCTGGCGGAAGCATGGACATGCCGTTGGTCTGAAGAGACACCTGCATGGGGATGACATTGTTCACCACGTTGCCCATCAGCATGGCGAAGGCGAGGGCATAGACTATCGCTACTGGCCACGACGAGCGGAATAGCGAGCGGAAGGAACCCATGTATAGGCGGTAGCCGTCGCTGATGACGGCGGCCAGACTGCGCGGACGCAGTAGTTTCAGTTCATTCTTGTTTTCCATAATTGGGGGCAAAGGTACGGCTTTTTTGCCAGTTGGACAAATTTTGCTGAAAGAAAATGGCTTTTCGTAGAAATCATTTGCTACATATCATTATTATTGCTACCTTTGCGGCGTGAAATTGCTATCGAGTTTTACATTTTTCCGTGATAGCCGCAAGGAGATGTACCTCTACTTGGTATTGTGGCTGCTGCTCTTCCTTACGCCGCTGTTCAGCATCTACATGCGTCTGTCGCACATGCCGTCCAGCACCGCCTTCCCCTGGAACGAGCTGTTGCTCATGTGGCGCCAGTATGCCATCTTCCTGGCCATGTTCCTGGTTCACAATTTCCTGCTGGCACCTCTGCTGGTCTACCGTCAGCGTCGTGGCCTCTATTTTTCCTCATTGGCCGTCCTGCTGGGCGTGTTCCTCGTGTTGCAATGTAGCAACCGCCCTCATCGACTCATGGGGCCTCCCGATCGTGGGCCTCGTCCAGCCTTTGCAGAGCGTGGTCCGCGCGATGGTGGTGAGCCTCACGGTCCGCGTGATGGCATCGAACGGCATGGCCCTCGTGAAGATGGCGAGCGTCACGGTCCGCGTCCGCCCTTCGACGACAAGCACCATCCGCCAGTGATTATCGGCGAGCACGATGCGGTGGCTACCATCATCTTCATCCTTATGCTTGGCATGAACGTAGGTGTGAAGCTCTATTTCCGCCAGCGCAAAGACCAGGAGCGCATGCTACAATTAGAGAACGATAACCTGGAGCAGCAGCTGGAGTACCTGAAGTACCAGATCAACCCCCACTTCCTGATGAACACGCTGAACAACATCCACGCCCTGGTGGACATTGACCCTGAGCAGGCCAAGGAGACCATCGTGGAGCTGTCCAAGATTATGCGTTTCGTGCTCTATGAGGGTAGCAAGCAGAAGGTGGCGTTGCGACAGGAGCTGATTTTCCTTGAAAACTACATCGAGCTGATGAAGATGCGCTTCACCGACCAGGTGACCATTACCGTCAACCTGCCCGATATGATACCTGACAGGGATATTCCGCCGTTGCTGCTCATCACCTTCGTGGAGAACGCTTTCAAGCACGGCGTGAGCTACCAGCAGAAGTCGTTTGTCTACGTCGATATCAGCCTGACCGAGGGCGTGAAGGGGAGTGAAAGAGACGGCACGTCCTTGCTCTTCACCTGTCGTAATAGCAAGGTGGCCAAGGCCGAGGGAACCGCCAATCCCTCTGAACACGGCGTGGGCTTGCAAAATGCCCGCCAGCGCATGGACCTGCTTTATGGCAACAGCTATACGCTCGACATCAACGATGCCCCAGACTCCTACACCGTCACCCTCAAGCTACCCTTGTAATTGTTTATCTCCTTCTGTCCTCTACTCAAAAACCAGTTCTTATGTCAATAATAAAAGTACTTGCCATCGACGACGAGCCATTAGCCCTGCGCCAGCTCACCACCTATATCAGTAAAGTGCCCTTCCTGGAACTTGTCGGCCAGTGCCAGAGTGCCCTCGAGGCTCGCGAGATATTGGAAAAGGAGGTCATCGACGCCCTCTTCTGCGACATCAACATGCCCGACCTCTCAGGCATGGACTTCGTTCGCCAGCTGGCCGCGCCGCCGCTCATCGTCTTCACCACGGCCTATTCCGAGTATGCCGTCGAGGGCTACAAGGTGAACGCCGTGGACTATCTGTTGAAGCCCTTTGGCATGAACGACTTCCTCCGTGCGGCCATGAAGGTGCAGGAGCAGTATAACCTGCGCCACCAGAACAGTCCTGCCGTGCAACAGAGCACTCCCGTGGACCAGAGCGACGGCACCATCTTCGTCAAGACCGACTATCGCGTGGTGCGCATCACCATTGCCGATATACGCTACGTGGAGGGCATGAGCGAGTACCTGAAGATTTACCTCGAAGGGCAGAAGCCTGTCATCACCCTGCTCTCGATGAAGAAGATGGAGGACTACCTGCCGCCCCACCAGTTCATGCGCATTCACCGCTCCTACATCGTCAACCTGCAGAAGATTCAGGAGGTGAACAAAAACCGCGTCATACTCGACTCGGAAACCAACTTGCCCTTGGGAGACCTCTACAAAGAGCAGTTCAACGACTACCTCACGAAGAACTTCCTTGGAAAATAGGGGCACACGGTCTCCCACTTAGAACGGCTTTTTCCCCCACTTTGAACGGCTTTTTCTCCCACTTTGAACGGCTTCTTCTCCTACTTAGAACGGTTCTTTCTCTCCCACTGAGTCAACCTTTCCAGTAATGCGCGTCAACCTTTTGTAAAGGCGCGTCGGCGCCAATTCTCCAATTCGGCAAACGAAATAGAGTGAGAAATAACAAAGTTTTTTTGTTAGTTCACATATTTTATGTACCTTTGCACCCAAAATCAACAAATAGTAATCGTAAATCGTATAATCGATGGCAAAAGAACTTAAAGATTTGACCAAGAGAGCCGATAACTACAGTCAGTGGTTCAACGACCTCGTGGTGAAGGCCGACCTGGCCGAGCAGAGCGCAGTGCGCGGATGTATGGTGATAAAACCCTACGGCTACGCCATCTGGGAGAAGATGCAGCAGCAGCTGGACAAGATGTTTAAGGAGACGGGCGCCCAGAACGCTTATTTCCCATTGCTCATTCCGAAGTCGTTCCTCAGTCGCGAGGCCGAGCATGTGGAGGGCTTCGCCAAGGAGTGTGCCGTGGTGACCCACTACCGTCTGAAGGCTACCGACGACAAGAGCGGCGTGGTGGTAGACCCTGCTGCCAAGCTCGAAGAGGAACTCATCATCCGTCCTACGTCGGAGACCATCATCTGGAACACTTACAAGAACTGGATTCAGTCGTGGCGTGACCTGCCGCTGATGTGCAACCAGTGGTGTAACGTCATGCGCTGGGAGATGCGCACACGTCCGTTCCTGCGCACCTCAGAGTTTCTCTGGCAGGAGGGCCACACTGCCCATGCCACCCGTGAGGAGGCTGAGGAGGAAGCCAAGAAGATGCTCCACGTCTATGCTACCTTCGCCGAGGAGTGGATGGCCGTACCTGTGTTGCAGGGTGTGAAGAGCGAGACTGAGCGTTTCGCTGGAGCGCTCGACACCTACACCATCGAGGCCATGATGCAGGACGGCAAGGCGCTACAGAGCGGTACCAGCCACTTCCTGGGACAGAACTTCGCCAAGGCTTTCGATGTCACCTATTTAAATAAGGAGAACAAGCCTGAATACGTATGGGCCACGTCGTGGGGTGTGTCCACCCGTCTTATTGGCGCGCTCATCATGACCCACTCCGACGACAACGGACTGGTGCTGCCTCCACGTCTCGCCCCCATCCAGGTGGTTATCATCCCTATTGCCACCAAGCCTGAGCAGATGGAGCTGGTGAATAAGGAGGTCGCTCCCATCATCGACGCCCTGCGCAAGAAGGGCATCTCCGTGAAGTTTGACGATGCCGACAACAAGCGTCCTGGATTCAAGTTCGCCGACTACGAGCTGAAGGGCGTGCCTGTGCGCCTCGTTTTGGGAGCACGCGACCTGGAGAACGGCACCATCGAGGTGATGCGTCGCGACACACTGGAGAAGGAGACACGTCCGCTGGAGGGCATCGTGGAATACGTGGAGCAGTTGCTCGACGACATTCAGAAGAACATCTTTGAGAAAGCCCGTAAGTATCGCGACGAGCACGTCTATGAGTGCGACAACTACGAGGAGTTTAAGGAGAAAATCAAGGACGGAGGCTTCTTCCTTTGCCACTGGGACGGCACTGCCGAGACCGAGGCAAAAATCAAGGAGGAGACACAGGCCACCATTCGTTGCGTGCCCTTCGCCTACGAGCAGACTGCTGGTGTCGACATGGTCAGCGGCAAGCCTGCGAAATGTCGCGTTATCATTGCCCGTAGCTACTAAAAAGAGTAGCTCGGGCAACATCTTGCGGCTGGCTCACTCCGTGCGATGGTAGCAGAGGAAATACTTGCGCACCTTGCGCGAGAGTAGCTGAACGTTGAGAATCTCTGAGGCATCGACGATGTTGCGCGTGGAGCCGTCTTTGTAGAGGATATCTATGGAGTCGTCGTCCACGGAGTACATGTCTTTCTGCATCGTGCCGAGGCTCATCATGTACTTACGGGCATCGGAAGCACAGATGCCCATGTCGGCAGCAATACGCGAGGCCGTTTCAGCGACGACCTCCTCAGGGAAAGGCTCTTCGCTGACTGCCGACTTGAAGATATGACGGTCGAGCATGGCAGCGGCCAGTGTGGAGAGAATCTTGTCTTCGTCATAGCGCCACACTTTCAGCGCGCTCCAGATGTCGCTGTCGTCGAGGTCGCTATACATTTGCAGGGCTTCTGCGTCATGTTCATCAAACCACTGGCGGTCAACATCATTTTTCAGGAAATAACCCAATGCGGGCGCGGCGAACACGTCGCGCCCTTGTTTTGTGAGGTCCTTGGCACGGGTGAGCACGTTCACCAGCACTTTCTCGTAGGCTACGGCCGTCTTGTGCATATACACCTGCCAGTACATCAGTCGACGGGAGGTGAGGAAATTCTCGATGGAGTAGATGCCTTTCTGCTCTACCACCAGACGGTCGTCGACCACATTGAGCATCTTGATGATACGTGCCGACCCTATGTTGCCTTCTGTGACGCCAGTAAAGAAAGAGTCGCGTCGCAGGTAGTCCAGACGGTCCATGTCGAGCTGGCTGGAAATGAGCTGGTGGAGGAACCGCTTGGGATACTGGTCGCGGAAGATGGCGATGGCCATGCCCAGCTGATGGCCCAGGTCACGGTTGATCTGCTCCATCATCAGCAATGAGATGTCCTCGTGAGAAATGTCGTGAATGAGTGTATGCTCCAGCACATGGGAGAAGGGGCCGTGGCCGATGTCGTGCATGAGTATGGCGGCCTTCAGGGCTTCTGCCTCAGATTCAAAGATGAACAGGCCTTTCTGCTGTAGCGACAGGATGGCCTCGCTCATCAGGTGAAAGGCTCCCAGCGAGTGCTGGAAACGGGTGTGGCGTGCGCCAGGATAAACCACTGAGGCCAGCCCCAGCTGGTTGATGCGGTTCAGTCGCTGGAAGAGCGGGTGGCGAACAATGTCGTAGAGTAGTCCTCGAGGAATCTTGATGAACCCAAATACTGGGTCATTGATAATCTTTGCGTCGTTCATTCTGTCTCACAATGTACGCTTCTTGTCAAAACGGTTCTGAAGTTGGCTGCAAAATTACGACATTTCCTGCAAACGACAAAGAAAACGGTGGAAAACTTTGTTGGTCGGAGACTGGTCGAAAGGGCTGTCAAATGGATAACTGCCACTTATCCCACAGGCATCCGGCACTTGTCCCTTCTATTTTAAAAAATGTTATTTTGGGGTTGGACAGGTCAATATTCGGCTGATTATTAGTACCTTTGCACCCAAACAAGCATTTGTAATATCCGTAAAGTCAAAAAAATAAATAGTTAGTCAAATTATGAAAGTAATCCTGACGGGCGACCGTCCCACTGGAAAGCTGCACCTGGGCCATTATGTAGGCTCGCTGCAGCGTCGTGTAGAACTTCAGAATGCTGGCGGCTACGACCGCATGTTTGTATTCATGGCCGATGTGCAGGCCCTCACCGACAATGCCGATAACCCTGAGAAATTGCGTCAGAGCATCATTCAGGTGGCCCTTGACTGGCTCGCCGCTGGCCTGAATCCTGAGAAGTGTACGCTCTTCGTTCAGAGTCACATACCTGAACTGGCCGAGCTGACCACCTATTTCATGAACCTCATCTCCGTGAGCCGTGTGCAGCGCAACCCTACTGTGAAGACGGAGATCAAGATGCGCGGCTTTGAGGGCGAGAGCGTCCCCTTGGGATTCTTCTGCTATCCTGTGAGTCAGGCTGCCGACATCGCACTCTTCAAATCGACTGTGGTGCCTGTAGGTGAGGACCAGGAGCCGATGCTTGAGGTGACACGCGAACTGGTGAACCGCTTTAACAATACTTACGCCCCTGTGCTCGTCGAGCCGCAGATTATGCTGCCTGAGAATATGACGGCACGCCGTCTGCCTGGCACTGACGGCAAGGAGAAGATGTCGAAGTCGTTGGGCAACTGCATCTACCTCTCCGACACTGCTGACGAGGTGTGGCAGAAGGTGCGCTCGATGTATACCGACCCACTTCATCTGAACGTTTCTGACCCAGGACATGTGGAGGGCAATGCTGTCTTTACCTACCTCGATGCTTTCTCCTGCGATGAGGACTTCGCCACCTTCTGGCCTGAATACCAGAACTTGGACGAGCTGAAGGACCACTACCGTCGTGGTGGCTTGGGCGACATGAAGTGCAAGAAGTTCCTCAACGAGGTGCTCAACAAGTTCCTCGCTCCCATGCGTGAGCGTCGCCATGAGTTTGAGCAGGACATCCCTGAAGTCTACAACATGCTGCGCAAGGGTACTGAGCAGGCCCGCGAGGTGGGTGCCCAGACCATGGATGAGGTGCGCCGTGCTATGCGTATCGACTACTTCAACGACGAAGAACTAATCCGCCAGCACACAGAAATGTTTGCTGGAAAATAATTTTATAAGCTTATGAGAACTAAACAATTACTACTACGTGCCATCCTGATGCTAATGGCCATTGCCGGCTGTCAGATGGCTGACGCTCAGACGTTGGTGTTCCATCTTGCTGGTGGCAACACGATTGAAGTTGATTTGGACAGCAGTTTCCGTCTGACGAACGTTGGCGGCAGGTCTTTTATTGCGATGCCCGATGGTACGACCAAGGATTTCGCTACGGAGGATATCCGCATCATCACCTACAATGGAAAAGGCACGACTCTTAAACGAGGTGACTTGAACAATGACGAAGTTGTCGACGTGGCCGACATCGCTTGTATCATCGATCTCATGGCGGGCCATGAAGGAGGCGGTGGAAGTAATGAGAACAACGTCTACACCCAGTGTCCTGATGCCAAGCATCCCCACAAGATAGACCTCGGCCTGCCTTCAGGTACGATATGGGCCTGCTGTAATATCGGAGCATTGGCTCCTGAGAATGCAGGAGAATATTTCGCCTGGGGAGAGACTGAGAAGAAGAATGAATACACCTGGGGCACCTATTCCCACTGCGACGGAAGTTACGACACGGTTCATGACTTGGGCTTCAACATCTCCAGGACGTCCTACGATGTTGCCACAACCAAGTGGAATGTACTCTGGCATCTGCCGACATTTGACCAGTTCCGTGAGCTGGCAACCAACACTACGCCAGTATGGGTTACGCAAAACGGTGCCAAGGGCGTGAAGTTTACTGGCAAGAACGGCGGCTCTATCTTCCTGCCTGCTGGTGGTTGTTGGTGGGGCGACGCGCCTGACGGTCAGGGGGCCAACGGCTACTACTGGTCAGCAACGCTGAATATGAATGCCTCGTATGTAGCAAACTTCTTGTATCTCCAGAACAATACGCCGTGCTATTTAATTGGTAACCAGGGTCTCGCCTACGGTCTGTCTGTGCGCCCTGTTACGGAATAATTTCTGCTAACGCTCAAAGCGTATACCGCCACTCTTAAAGATGATTTCTGTTGAAAACCTGAAGGTGGAGTTTGGCGTGAAGCCGCTGTTTGCGGAGGCCAGCTTCGTGATTAATAACCGTGACCGCATTGCCTTAGTGGGCAAGAACGGGGCGGGAAAGTCTACCTTGTTGAAGATACTGTGTGGCCTGGAGCACCCTACGAGTGGCACCGTGGCCACGGCACAGGATACCACCATCGGCTATCTGCCACAGGTGATGAATCTGCAGGACTCCACGACCGTCCGCGAGGAGGCGCAGAAGGCCTTTGCCGATACGGCGAAGCTGAAGGAGCGTGTGGAACGGCTGGAGCGGCAGATGGGTGAGCGCACTGACTACGAGAGCGAGGAGTATATGGCACTCGTAGAACGTTACACCAACGAGCACGAGCGTCTGCTCATGGTGGGGGCTGAGAGTCAGGAGGCCGAGTTGGAGCGTACGCTCATGGGCTTAGGATTCCTGCGTTCTGACTTCTCACGACCCACGAGGGAGTTCTCTGGCGGATGGCGCATGCGTATTGAGCTGGCAAAGATTCTGCTCAGAAGGCCTGAAGTGCTGTTGCTCGACGAGCCGACCAACCACCTTGACATTGAGTCCATACAGTGGCTGGAGCAACTGCTCGCCCAGTGGAGTGGGGCAGTGGTGCTCGTCAGTCACGACCGTGCCTTTATAAATAATGTGTCGAACCGCACGCTGGAAATCTCCTGCGGACGCATTATCGATTATCGCGTAAAATATAACGAGTACGTCACGCTGCGCAAGGAGCGCCGCGAGCAGCAGCTGCGGGCCTACGAGAACCAGCAGAAGGAGATTGCTGAGATGAAGGACTTCATCGAGCGTTTCCGCTATAAGGCCACGAAGGCCGTGCAGGTGCAGCAGAAGGTGAAGCAGCTGGAGAAAATCGTGCCCATCGAAGTGGACGAGGTCGACAACTCGGCCATGCACTTGAAGTTCCCACCCTGTCTGCGCTCAG
>ERZ809472.284-NODE-284-length-13126-cov-14.319256_pt1 | contig 13126 bp, 7 predicted proteins | sample MGYA00521274_ERZ809472 | MGnify/ENA primary metagenome ERZ809472 (study PRJEB31581, sample SAMEA3312791) | metagenome | study: EMG produced TPA metagenomics assembly of the PRJEB8939 data set (Metagenomic analyses of Rumen microbiomes reveals... | reverse complement strand
ATCCACCACGGTGAGAACAGAGGTACGAAGCCCGTCATTCTCTACATGTTCTACCTCTCGCAGAAGGACCTGCCCTTAGCTGTGCAGCACCCCGAGATTCCATTAGAATAAGGAATATAAAGGAGGCAGATTGATTCAGGACAACAGGCGGTAGCGGGTGCGACTCCCGCTGTCGCCACAAAGAAGAAAACAAAAAAGAAACGCGCAGACCTATTTTTTTGCAAGATATTTCGTACCTTTGCACCCAAATAGACAATTATGGCAGCAGTAAAGATTTTAAGTGTTGACGACGAGGCTCCCTTGGAGCAGTTGATGAGACAGTACTTCAGGCGCAAGATTCGTAATGCTGAGTATGAGTTTTTCTTCGCCCACAATGGTTTGGAGGCCCTCTCCATTTTGTATAACAACCCTGACATCGAGATTGTCCTCTCTGACATTAACATGCCTGAGATGGATGGTCTGACGTTGTTGACCAAGGTGAACGAGATGCGCAAGCCCGCGCTGCGCGTCATCATGGTCAGTGCCTACGGCGACATGAAGAACATCCGCGAGGCAATGAACAACGGTGCCTTCGACTTCACAACAAAGCCAATCGACATGGATGACCTGAGCGTGACCATCGAGAAGGCCATTGCGCAGATCAATTTTGTTCATGAGTCACAAAAGGAACATACCCAGCTGGAGTCATTGAAGACAGACCTGACCACCGCCCACGACATTCAGCAATATATTCTGCCTTGCGTGTTCCCGCCATTTCCCGAGGACAGCGACAGGGTGGACATCTATGCCTCGATGGAGGCTGCGAAGGACATCGGTGGCGACTTCTACGACTTCTTCCGCATCGACGATGACCGCATCGCCTTGGTGATAGCCGACGTCTGCGGCAAGGGAATCCCGGCTGCACTGTTCATGGCCGTCAGTCGTACTATCATACGCTCGAAGGGAACGTTGGGGTGTAGTGCCGCAGCGTGTATGACGGAGTCTAACGGCCTGTTGGCTGCCTACTCGGCAGACGGCATGTTCGTCACCGTGTTCTACGCTATCTACAACGTAAAGACAGGTCTTGTCAGCTACTGCAATGCGGGTCACAATTCACCTCACCTGTTGCGGCGCGACGGCACGGTCAGTGAGTTGCCCATGTCAGATAATGCCGTCTTGGGATTGTTTGAGGGGTTTGAATATGAGGAGGAAAGCTTACAGTTGGAACAAGGCGATACGTTAGTGATGTTTACTGACGGCGTGATCGAAGCCGCAGATGCCGAATACAACGAGTTCGGTACTGAACGCTTGGACAGCATCCTTCGTGAGCAGGCCGATGCCAGCTCTCGGCAGATGGTGGAAGCCGTCAAGGCTGGTATCAAGGACTTTGTGGGCGATGCCGAGCAGAGTGACGACATAACGATGCTTGTGGTGAAAAGGAAGTGAAGAATGGATCGACAGAAGGTCATCATAGTGGTATTGGCAGTTCTGCTGCTGTCATCGGTGGCGGCAGGGTTTTACTCGCATCGTGGCGACCGTGAGCGTATCAGTGAGCTGGAATCCCAACTTACTTTGTTGCGCGAACAGCAGCAGCGGTCGGCAGTTGACCGCCGTGTGAGCAAGCAGATGGAAGAGATAGCCTACGGGCAGCACATGCTCTCTGAGGAGCGCAGCCAGGAGGCTATCCGCCAGTCGGAGATTGCCCAGGAGATGACGCTCCTGTCTGAAGCAGAACGTCAGAAGGCCATCCAGGCACAGGGAATAGCGGAGCAGTCGGCTACGGAGGCTTTGGAGGCTTACCAGATGGCCGAACGTCAGCGTACCGAAGCCGAGCGTCAGCGCGGCCAGGCCGAACACGCCAAGTTGGTGGCCGACACACTGAACTATGTCTCATTAGGGCGCACCCTCGGCTCCGCGTCTTATTCCATCTATCAGACGGGAGATACTGAGCTTGGCAACATGCTCGCCTACGCCTCCTACCTCTACACTAACGACTACGGTGGCGACCTCTACAACCCGTCCGTGTTCCAGGCCCTGACGCAGTCGGCGGGCAGCCGTCGCAGCTGGAGCAGTCATAACGGCAGCATTTCCAACATCGACATTCTTCCGAACAATGGCAAACTGCTGACGGTGAGCACCTACGGTGAGATAATCACCCACGAGATGATGGGTGACCGTCTGACCACCACTCCTATTATGAACAATAAGCAATATTGCTTCCGCGATGTGTTCGCCGCCAAAAGTGGCAAGAGCTACGCCATCAGCAGTACAGGTCACTTGGTCATCATCGACGGAAGCAGGGCACAAGTCGTTAGCGTGGAGAATGTTGACAAGCCATTCAGCCTGCAAGGCATGAACGATGGCCGTCAACTGCTCATCATCGGTGAGAACAGCGTGGCGCTTCTCGACATAGCCACTGACAGAATCATCGGTACACGCCGTCTGCCATTCCGCGTCATGTATAGTGGCCGACGTGACTATAAGCCCCTACTCTTCGACAATCGTGGCGGCATGCATCTGGTCAACAGCCTTGACGACATGACGAACGAGAAAACGGGAGTGGAAGGCCAGGTCACTGCCTTTGCCAGCAGCAAGAATGAGCATTTAGCTGCATACGGCATGTACGACGGCACCATCTGGATGATAGACAGTAGTGGCAAGAAGCGTAAGCTCGTGGGGCACCTCTCACAAATAACGAAAATGAGTTTTGACGGCAAGCGGCTCTATTCGTCCAGCTACGATGGCAAACTGCTCTTCTGGATGACTGGCGATGACCAGATAAAGCCCATCACGCTGTTCCAGTCGGGCAGCTGGCTCACCGACTTCGTGCACAGCACTGACAAGAACTACATCTGGACGGGCGAGCAAAACGGCACCGTCACGGAGTATCTTATCTCACTGCCAAAGATTGCCCAGCGCCTTCGCCAGAACGTGAAGCGCAACTTCACGCAGGAGGAATGGAACTATTATGTGGGGAAGGGAATACCTTACAGAAAACTGATAATTGAAGATTGAAGATGATGAAAGCGATTGTACTAAATATCTGTAAGAGGAATGTGCTGCGGCTTTTGCTATGCGCAGCCATTTTCCATTTTCAATCGTCAGTCTTTCATCTTCAAGCCCAGGGCCTTCCTCTTATCCGTAACTATACTGCGGCAGAATATGGTGGGCATAACCGTTGCTTTGACATTGATATAGGCGAGGACGGTACGGTGTTTATTGCCAATTTCGAAGGACTGCTCTACTACGACCATACCCGGTGGCGCATGATTTACACCCCCGACATTAGTCGTGTTACCGTAGTATATCGTGACAGCAAGAACACGATATGGGTGGGAGGTTTCAACTTCTTTGCTCGTCTGCAGCGGAGTGCCAACGGCGAACTGCTGATGCAACAGATAGGGAGTGGCCTGTTCGAAGGCGAGGTGATGGAGATTTATGAGGATGGCGGTAAGTTGCACTTTGTAGCTACCGACAATAATATATATAAGGTGGCTTACGAGGCTGCTGATGCGGATTTGAAATCCGCATCACAAATCTCGACCATCACGCTGGAAAAACATACAAATGCCCATTTCCAGTCAGGAGTAAATGCGGATGTGGTGTCGGTGGAGGCTCTGAAAACCAATGCTGAAAACGCCGTTCTGGACGATATTACCCAAACGGAGCAGATAGACGGAGGACTTCAGGTGAAAGTGAGGAAAAACAACGGACTGATAATTGCCGATGACCAAGGACGCGAACTCTACACGATTACCGAGGCCAACGGCCTATGTTCCAATCAGGTGGCCTTTGTGGGCTACGACGGTCATGGCATGCTATGGGGAGCCACCATCCATGGTATCTTTGCCATTGAATTGCCATCGGTCTATAGTTACCTTCTGGCCAAGGACGGACTCTCTGGTGAGGTTCATGCCATCACAGCCTTCGACGGAAAAATTTACGTAGGCAGTACCAATGGGCTCTACAGTGTAACCGCACGAAAACTCCACTACATTCCCGACATCAATAACATCTGCTGGACGCTGTGCCAGCAGAACGACCATCTGCTCGCCGCGACCTCCAGTGGCATTTACAGCATAGCGCGAGGTGGCGGCGTCAGCCGGCTCACAGACAATGCCACCACTGCCATGTTGGTAGATGGCGATAAGGTGTATGCCGGCGAGCCTGACGGTGTGTGGCTCTACCAGCAGAAATTCCAGCAGCATACGAAGGTCAGTGAGCTACAGTTGGTGACAGAAATCCGGAAGGATGCCAGCGGCAACCTTTTCCTGCAGAACGTTCACGGCAAGACCGAGGAAATCGGGGAATACAATGCTTCTCAGGCAGAAACCGTAAATAGTAAATCGTTCAATAGTCAATTACTCAGGCCCCTTAGTGACATCGAAATAAAGGCACAATACCAACATGGTGCCCAAGTGTGGATAGGTGGCGATGAGGTGCTTGCCATCATTGATACCGACAAGGAGCAACTTACCAAACTTACTGACTGTCGCACACTACGTTTCCGCAGCATCACGATGGGCAGAGACAGCGTGCTTTGGGGCGGCTATGGCACAATGCCCAATGAGCTACCGAAGTTGGACAGCAACGAGGGACATCTGCATTTCTACTATGCGCTTGACTATGTGCCGCTCTCGGGCAAGACGCTGTACCGCTACCGCCTGAACAGCAATCAATGGAGTGCATGGACTGAGAAACAGGACGTGGAGTTCCTGAACCTGCCGCATGGCTCGTTCACCCTCAGCATACAAGCCCAGTTGGCCAATGGCGAGCTGTCGGAGGTGACCTCCATTGATTTCAGCATCGCCTATCCGCTGTTCCTGCGCTGGTATATGGTGATACTCTATATTATAGGTGTTGCCTACATCTTCTGGCTGCTCTTCCGCTACCGTCTGAAGCGACTGCAAAGGGACAAAATCAAACTGGAGCGCATCGTTGAGGAACGCACAGCCGACCTCCGCAATGCCCAGCATGAGTTGATTCGCCAAGAGAAGATGGCCTCGGTGGGTAAGCTGACCGAGGGCCTCATCGACCGCATCCTGAACCCGATGAACTATATCATCAACTTCTCGAAGATGTCGAACGACCTGCTGAAAGACCTCAAGGAGAACATCGACAACAATAAGGAAAGCTTCGATGCTGATGACTATGAGGACACCTTAGATGTGCTCGACATGCTGACGGATAACCTCCAGAGTGTAAACCAGTACGGGCAGAACACGACGCGCACGCTGAAGGCTATGGAAGAGATGCTGAAAGACCGAACGGGGGGCTACGTCGATATGGACCTGCTGCCAGTGCTTCAGCATGACAAAGATATGCTCGCCAATTACTTCGCCAAGGAAATAGAGGACTATCATATTCAAGCCATCTTCAACCTGCCTGACAGCGCGATGCCCCTGCATGGCAATCCCGACATGATCAGCAAGACCATCATGAGCCTGTTGGGCAACGCTGTCTATGCTGTGGTGAAAAAGGCACAGAAGCAGCAATACACTCCGGAAATTTCTCTCACAGCCACCGTGACAGAAGGAAAGTATATACTGAAGATCCGCGACAACGGCATCGGCATCGAAGAGAAGGTTCTCGGCAAGATATTCGACCCGTTCTTCACCACCAAGACCACTGGCGAGGCAGCAGGCGTAGGCCTCTACCTAAGCCGCGAGATCATACAGAACCACGGCGGAGACATTAGCGTCCAGTCCGTCAAGGAAGAACATACAGAGTTTACTATTACATTACCTGTTAGGAAATGAGAAAGAGCATCTACATATTATTATTATTGACTCTTTGCACTTGTTTTGCCAGTGCCCAGGAGGCGATGCCAGGCAATACCCGCATGCGCGAGTTGCTTGTACAGGCCGAGAGCGACTACCGCATAGGGCGCATCGAGCAGGCACGCGACACGCTGTTGCACGACCTTGCCTCCTTTCATGGCAACCTGCGACAGAACGCACTCCGTCTCATCGCCCTCAGCTATCTGGCCCGCTTCGACACGGAGCATACCCAGCAGTATGCCACGCTGATGCTTCAGGAGAATCCCTACTACACACCGTCGTCCAACGACCCGCCTACCTTTGTCGATATGGTGAACGACATCAAGGCCGGCATGACTACCACCATCACCACCGCTTCCAGTCAGGCAGAGAGTCTGGCTGAGGTGCCCGTGCCCACGACACTCATCACCGAGCAGATGATACACGACTGCGGCGGGCGCAACCTACAGGAAGTGCTGGCGGCCTACGTGCCGGGCATGAACATCATCGACTGCAATGACGACATCAACATCTCCATGCGTGGCATCTACAGCAACACACAGGAGAAAATCCTCATCATGCTCAATGGCCACCGCCTGAACAGCCATGCCACCAACACCGCTGCCCCCGACTTCAGCATCTCGCTTGAGAAGGTCAAGCAGATTGAGGTGCTGCGCGGCCCGGCATCGTCGCTCTATGGCGGTGTGGCCCTGACGGCCGTGGTGAACATCATCACCAAGCGTGGTGGGGACGTGGATGGCCTGCAGGCCAAAGTTGGTGCCGGCAACTACGGACAGGTGAAGGCCGATGCCGTCTTCGGCAAGCGTTACTTCGACCTCGATATGCTCCTCTGGGGCAGTGTCTATCGCAGCAGCGGAGAACGACGCAATGTGACTGATGAACGCAAAGGCGAGAGTCCATACGACATGCCTGTGGATGAAGTTCGCCTCGGTCGTATTGGTACACGCCCTACCTACGACTTAGGACTACAGCTCGGCTGGAAAGGGCTGCAGTTCCTCTACGACACCCATTTCTCGCAGGTTGTGGCACCGTTCACCATGACATCGCTGGCCCTGAGTTATGACCACGATCGCTACCGCACCTACAATGGTCTGCTACCCGGGTTCAGCACCGCCTCGCGACATGCCGACCTCAGCTATCGGTGGTCTATGGGCAATATTCATTGGAAGGCTGCCGTCACCTACGACAAGTCAGACATGACGTGCTATCAAGTCCTCAACGACGAGACGATGCCTACGCTGGGTGTGGTCTTAGGGCTGGACGAAAACATCTCCGAGACGTTTGCCCAGTATGGCGGTATCTCGCGCTATGTCAATGGTCAGGAGCAGGACTACGGAGCACAGATCAAAGGCAACTACAGCTATTCTATAGGCAATGACCATAAGGGCACCATCGGCTTCGGTGTTGAGTACGGCCATTTCCAGCTCGACGACATACGCTACCAGATAGGCTATGACTTCGAGCAGACCTTCTTTGAAGACCCCTTGCTGCGCAATGCTGGCATAGACAGCGAGAACAGCACCGATGCCTACGTGCAACTGAAACACCAGTGGCGGTCGCTCATTCTCAACGCAGGGCTGCGCTACGATTTTAAGAACCGTTACGACGACTCACAAGTCAACGAGTTCTCGCCCCGTGTGGCCCTCATCCTCCTGCGCCCCAAGTGGAGCGCACGCCTCAGCTACTCCAAGTCGTTCGTCGATGCACCCTACATCTATCGCAAGGCCAACCTGCTCTCGGCACTCATGGCCGGAGGACAGGCCAGCGAGGCTCACCTCCTGTCGCCGGAGCGTGTCCACTCGCTGCAGCTGTCGTTTGCCGGCACCAACTGGGTACGCGGTCTCAACTTTGAAGTGAACGGTTTCTACAACCGTGCCACCGACCTTATCATGACGCAGATTATCGACTATGATAACCTCAGTAAGAACCAGACTTGCGGCGTGGAACTGATGGCCAGCTATGAACCGACCCGGAAGCTGAGTCTTAACGCTAATCTTACCTGGACTCACACCTTTAAGTCGAACCTGATGGGTTTCGAAATGTCCGGAGAATCCAGTGGACTCTCTACAATCGACATCGATGCCAACAACAACACGCCAGCCCTGCGTGGCAACCTGATTGTTGGTTGGCAGGCTAACAAGCGACTCCGATTGCACGGCCACCTATTGTTTGAAAATAAGCAGACATCCTACAATACCGACCTTGTGAATATCCTACAGGGTTACGGTTACCTTCTGGCTGCTGAAGAATCATTCAAACAGGGAAACTATGAACAAGGAATGGAATACACCAATAAGGCGATTGAGTACATGCAGAACATCATTATGCAGAAAGACATACCCACTCGTGCTGTTGTCAACATTGGCGCACAGTACCAGATAGGTCCCGTCACCCTCGGTCTCGATATTCATAATCTGCTTGGCACCCGCTACTACCGCAGCGGCATGAATACCAACCTCATCCCCCAGCAGGGACGCTGGTTCATCGCCAATGTAGGTATACGTCTATAACCCCTCCGTTCTGTAAACTGCGGCATCGCTGCAGTCCCTCCCCAAAAAACTGTGAACTCTGAACTATGAACTATGAAGCATAGTAAGCTCTCCCGCCGCATCACCTGGCGAGTCGTTGGAATCATATCGTTCTTCAATGTACTGATCATTGGAGCCATCCTCGTGTTTGTCTTTAGGGTGTCACTCATGAACAGCGACATGCGCGGGCAGTATGTCGTTGACGGCATAGAAGGCAAGGTTGAGTCGTTGTTATGGGCCGTGCATGTAGGAGCTTCCAACAACCGCGACGAGATAGAGAGAAATCTGGAAAGCCCGGAGCGTGTCTTTGATGCATTGGAGCGTGAAATAAACGTGAACCAGTTCATTGGTTGCTTCGCCGCCTTCGAGCCAGACTACTTCAAGGATCAGGGGCGCTGGTTTGAAGCGTATGTTTACCAGACGGACAGTGCGCGCCTTGAGCGCCAGCAGATAGGCTCACCAAGTCATGACTACTTCAATGGCCCGTGGTATGAGAAAGGACTTAGTCTCGACCGTCAAGACTACGGCTATCTCACTGTCCCCTACTTCGACAATTCCGTCGACAGCAGCATGTACTGCAGCTATGTCCTGCCTATCGTCGACCATGACGGCCGCAAGGTGGGCGTGTATGGCGTCGACCTCGATTATCTATGGCTCAACGAGGTCATCGCCGAGGTGGAGAAAATTGTCAAGCGGGAATTCCTCGACGACGATGAGAGTCTGCGGGACCATCACGGCAATATCAGTTTCTCTGTCCAGATTATCGACGACAAGGGCAACAGGATTTTGGGCACTGACTCCCTTGACCTCGGTATTCTCAAGGCGGAGCAGGAGGATGTATTGGACAAACTTGGGATGAAAGACTTGAAAGGTACGCCTTATTATGTGAACTTCAAGCCCATACCCATTACTTCTTGGACAGTCGCCGTCATACAGCATCGCAAGCTTGTCTTTGCGTGGGGCGAAGTACTTGCCGTCGTCATCCTCTTCTGCATGGGTATCGGCTTCCTTGTCATCTTCTTCTTCACCACGAAGAGCATTCGCCGCGCCACCATGCCATTGGGCTTCCTGTCCGAGTCCGCTCAGGAGGTGGCCAAGGGTAATTTCGACGCGCCGCTGCCCACGTTCAGGCACAACGACGAAGTTGCTCAGCTGCGCGACTCCTTTGACAATATGCAACAGTCGTTGGTGAAATACATTGAGGAGCTCAAGGACACCACCGCTCAAAAAGCCTCGATAGACCGTGCCCTTCGCATTGCCAGCGAAATACAGATGGGCATGCTCCCCGAGAAGTTCCCCACACGTGAAGACCGTGACGACGTCCAGCTCTTCGCTTCCCTTACCCCTGCCAAGGAGGTTGGCGGCGACCTCTTTGACTTCTATTTCCGCGACGAGAAGCTCTTCTTCTGCATCGGCGATGTCAGCGGCAAGGGTGTTCCTGCCTCCCTCTTCATGGCCGTCACACGCTCCATCTTCCGAACTGTATCTGCCCATGAGACCATGCCAGACCGCATCGTCACCACGATGAACAAGACCATTGCCGACATGAACAAGACCCACATGTTTGTCACCCTCTTCGTCGGCGTTCTCGACCTCCCCACTGGCCGTCTCTACTACTGTAACGCCGGTCACGATGCCCCGTTGCTCATCGGAGCCGGTATCGGCCAGTTGTCTTGTGACAACAACATCCCCTGCGGCTTCAGGCCCAAATGGAAATACTCATTACAGGAAGCACAGATATTCACCGGCACCACTATCTTCCTCTTCACCGACGGACTCACCGAGGCGATGGATGCCGCCAGGGCTCAGTTCCAGATGGAGCGCGTCAACGACGTCGCAGCACAGGCCCTCGCCCACCAACAGCAGGAGCCCCGCCAGCTCATCACCCTCATGACCGAGGCCGTCCACCAGTTCGTAGGCGATGCACCCCAGAGCGACGACCTCACCATGATGGCCATACAGTATATCAGGCAGCATCGTGACCTGAAAATGCAGGAGAGCATCAAGCTGACAAACGACACACAGCAGGTGCCCCTCCTCAATGCTTTTACGGACAAGATGTGTAAGGCTGTGGGATTCGACGAATCCGTCACCGCCCAGGTCAGGGTCGCCATCGAGGAGGCCGTCGTCAACGTGATGAAATATGCCTACCCGGACGGACACCGTGGCGACGTCACCATAGAGGCTGCCGCTACCGATGCACACCTGAAGTTCATCATCACTGACAGCGGCAAGCTTTTCGACCCCACCGTTCTGCCTGAAGTCGATACCTCCCTTGCTGCCAAGGAAAGGAAAATCGGTGGACTCGGCATCCACATCATGCGCCAGAACATGGACTCCATTAACTACGAGCGCATCCACGACCTCAATGTACTTACCCTGCGCAAAAAGCTGTAATCCCAGTCCCGTCAACTGCGGCACCGCCGCAGTCCCTCTTCCAGAACTATATTAACATCTAAATTATACCACAATGAAAACTACAATTCAAGAACAAGACGGCAACATCGTTGCCATTCTCGTCGGCAGTCTCGACACTGCTGCTGCACCAGAGACCGAAAAGGCCATGAGTCCTCTTAACCAAGTCGAGGGGAAAGACATCATCATCGACTGCTCTCAATTGGAGTACATCTCGTCTGCTGGTCTGCGTATCTTCCTTGGCATCCTGCAGCATGCAGAAGAAAAGGGATCACATCTCTATATCAAGGGCATCAACGACCAGGTTCGTTCCATCTTCACCATCACCGGCTTCTGCAACATCTTCGATTTCAAGCAGTGAACTATTCCTGTAAACTGCGGCATCGCCGCTGTCACTCCCCGAAAACTCCAAACTATCAACTCTGAACTGTGAACTATGAACTTTGAACTATTCAACCTCCAGGCATGGATAACCATCGCTACCGTACTTTCCATGTTCAGCGTGCTGCTCTTCACCAAGCTCCGCTCTGATGTCGTCTTTCTTGGCGCCATCGCCGTCCTCTTTATAACAGGCGTATTAGACGCCAAAGAGGCTTTCTCTGGCTTCAGCAGCACCTCCGTTGTTGTGATCGGCGTGTTGTTTGTCGTCGTCGCCGGACTCACCCATACCGGCGTGCTCCAGTGGATCGTAAAACATCTCCTCGGCCAGCCCAATTCCTACTTCAAGGCCGTTGTGAGGCTCATGCTTCCCGTAGCCGCCCTCAGCTCTTTCCTCAGCAACACCACCGTCGTCGCCCTCTTCGTCGGCATCGTCAAGATGTGGTCGCGCAAACTCGGCGTCTCCCCCTCCAAGCTCCTCATCCCCTTGAGCTATGCTTCCGGCATGGGCGGCGTGTGTACGCTCATTGGTACGCCCCCCAACCTCATCATCTCAGGACTCTATGCCGACCATACCGGCACGGCCATGAACGTCCTCGCTACCACCATTCCCGGTCTCTTCTGCCTCTTCGTCGGCGTCCTTTCCGTCATCGCCATGCGTCGCCTCCTGCCCGACCGCAAAGCTCCCGAGGCCGCCTTTGAAGCCACTGCCGACTATACCGTCGAACTCCTTGTGCCCTCAAACAATCCATACGTCGGAAAGAATGTTTCCCAGGCCGGTATCACCGACGTTCGTGGCGGCAGACTCATTGAAATCATCCATTTCGACGAGATTGTCTCCCCCGTCCCCGCTACCGAGCCCATCATGGGTGGCGACCGTCTCGTCTTTGCCGGACAGATAGACGAAATCCTCGACGTCAAGAAAAGCCACGGCTTTGTCAATGCCGATCATTATGTCTTTACCATGGACGAGGTCGGTAGTAATCGTCAGCTCCGCACTGCATACGTCACCTTCGGCAGCAGCCTCATCGACACCACCATCGGCCATTCCTCCTTTGAGCATGACAACAATATGACCCTCGTCGCTGTCGCCCGCAAGGGCAAGCGCATCGACCAGTCGCCGCGCGAGGTCGTCCTTCAGGCTGGTGATACCCTCCTCCTCGAGTGCCCCCCGGGAACGAATGTCAATACCGAGCGCCTCGCCTCCCAGCTGCATTTCTTTGACTCTCCTCAGGTGCCCAACATCGGCCGCAAGACCTTCATCTCCACCACTATTATGATTGCGATGGTCGTACTCTCTGCGCTCAATGTCCTGCCCCTCCTGCAGTGTGCCTTCCTTGCCGCCATCGCCATGCTTCTCTTCCGCTGCTGCAATGTCGACCAGGCCATGAAGGCCATCAACTGGGATATACTCATGGTTTTTGCTGGCTCCGTCGTCCTTGGCCTTGCCATCCAGAAGACCGGTATCGCCGAGCAGCTCGCTTTCGGCATCCTCGACGTCTGTGGTACCAACCCCATCGTCGTTATGACCGCCATCTGTCTTGTCGCCACCTTCATCACCGAGTTTATCTCCAATACCGCCGCCGGTGCGATGTTCTTCCCCATCATGTATGAGGCCGCAGAGAAACTCGGCTACGAGCCCTTCCCCTTCCTCATCGCACTCATGGTCAGCGTCAGCAGCAGCTTTGCCACCCCCATCGGCTCACCCACCCACATGCTCGTCTATGCCCCTGGTGGCTACCGTTTCAGCGACTTTATGCGCATCGGCCTCCTCATGAACCTCATCATCCTCGCTGCCAACATCTTCATCGTCACCATTGTATATCCCCTCACACCCCTGCAATAGTTCAGGGTTCACAGTTCAGAAATACATAATAAGAAGGGGCAACAAGATCATAGGAAGCGGGGCTTACTGTGCGGCCAAACAGCGGCGCCACGACGGCGGGGAACAAAGTTACTGACCCCACCCCTGCCCCTCCCCTACATGGGAGGGGAGTGGTTGACCGCATCCCTGCCCCTCCCCTTGACGACCTTCGTTGTACTAGC
>ERZ809472.283-NODE-283-length-13140-cov-22.868628_pt1 | contig 13140 bp, 16 predicted proteins | sample MGYA00521274_ERZ809472 | MGnify/ENA primary metagenome ERZ809472 (study PRJEB31581, sample SAMEA3312791) | metagenome | study: EMG produced TPA metagenomics assembly of the PRJEB8939 data set (Metagenomic analyses of Rumen microbiomes reveals... | reverse complement strand
TAATTGTATCAACACATACTGAATGGATATGCATTTTTAATAAGAAGGGATTGACAAAAACATAAACAAGTAGTATAATGAAGGTGAATAAATTTTCGTGGAGGTGATCGCTTTGAAGAACTGGCAGACAAGAGCAGGCAAGGGCGGCGTTGCAGATTTTAGAAAATGCTTCGATTTTTATTTTAAGTGGCTGACGGATAAAGTCATGAGCTGCTTTATAATTTCGGACGCTGCGCCCAGTGATCGAACAAGATCAATCAACTGGGATTATTTTAAATTGAATCTGATACTTGACGGACAAGTCTGTATCACTGATTTTAATAAAAAGCTGTATGCCTGCATTGGCAACCGGGGCGGCACTCCAAACGAATATTATGTACCAACACAATTTATAATTGCTAATCCGATCTTAGGAAGCAAGCAAGTTAAGATTGACGTTGACGGAGTTGTATTCTACAATACTAAAATAGATCAATTCTGGCTAACGGGTTCAAGTGAGATTTTCGCAACAGGTTTATATGATCTAATTGAGCAGACTGCAACACTTTTAGCAGATAACATCATATCAATAAACTGTGTGCAGGTCAACGCACGTGTCAACACGTTCTTCGACGCCGATTCAGAAGCCCAGGCAATTGCCGGGGAAGCAATTCTGAAGAAGATGTATGCAGGCGTCCCGTATATGGTGCTGCGTGGTGATTTAATTGAAAAAATCAGAGTCAATCCTGTGAATACGTCTGCAACGGGGCAGAACATCACGGAGCTTGTCGAGCTTCACAATTATATTATTGCGAACTTCTTTCAGTCAATCGGTATTAAAAGCAATAATATCATGAAGCGTGAAAGATTGATCCGGGATGAGATTGAATCTCAGGACGATTTTTTACAAATATCAATCCTTGAAATGCTTGCAGCATGGCAAGATGGATTAAACAAGGTAAATCAAATGTATGGAACTGAATTTTCTGTAAAGTTGAATCCAGTATTATTGAATGAGTTAATGCAGCAGCTCCCCGGCACGGAAGCAGCTGAGCCGGAAGCAGCTGAGCCGGAAGCAGCTGAGCCGGAAGCAGCTGAGCCGGAAGGAACTGAGCCTGAAGGAACTGAGCCTGAAGGAACTGAGCCTGAAGGAACTGAGCCTGAAGGAACTGAGCCTGAAGGAGTAATTGAAGAAATTGAGCAGCAAGAAGAAATTGTTGAAGCTGTTGTTGATCTAATAAACGATACAAATAATCAGGATCAGGAAGAAGGTGAGGACGGTGAGCAAGAATCTGAATCAGAAGCTTTGCAGTATGACACTGGTTGAAGATTGGTATGAAACTCCGAAGGAATCAAGGAATTGGCTTGCGTCGCTTTTCATTGATAGCATTGGAAGCAACATCTTTTCTTCGATTTATATTTCAATTCGTAAAAATCCTGAAAATGCAAGTCAGGAATCAACAGAAACATATGAGTATTTTAATATAGGCTGGTCAACCTCAGAAATGGCAGAATATTTTAATACAAAATATAGTTTAAATTATTTTGCGTATAATTTTAATGTGGCTGACGATTATCAAAAACTGAAACTCCGCATACAGTCTATCTATTATGCAAATATGTACAAGTACAAGAAAATGATTGAGCTTTTAGGATATAAGTATAATCCTTTGTACAACGTTGACGCTAATGAGCTATATAGTAACATGGAGTCTATCGGTGATACAAAGTCAGAGCGTGAGCCAACCGGAACGGCAACAACAACAACCGGAACGCTGCATGATGGATCAATCGGAAACAGTACAACAACAAATTACGTAAATCCTTTTGATGAAAATACAGAAAGTAGCGCTGATTATGTAGACAACAAGACAGAACAGACAGCTATAACAACAAGTCAGAGCTTTAACGAATACAAAGAGACCGTGAATAATTATAACGAGCCTGCTAATCATTATACGTATGATAGTCAGACGGGCGAATATGTGAAGGCAGGTATATTTTCTGTTGCTGCTGCTGACTCTGCGTTCGGTGTAGCTTTGGGCGGCGCAGAAAGATATTATGCAGAAAAGCGTATAAGACAAGGAAATATTGGTATCACAAAGGCAACAGAATTGATTGAGTCGCAGCGTGAAGCAGTAAAATTCAATATCCTCGATGAATTTTTTCGGGATATTGAAAAAGAAGTGATAGTCGGTATTTACTGACGAAGAAAGGAAGGATAAATATGAAAGTTACACAGGTAGCAGGAATTTTAAATGACCTTAATGAAGTCATGGTTGGTTCAGACGATATTTTCTCAGACAATTTGAAAAATATTGTAGATGCAGGCGCAAAAGTTCTGGATTATGTAAATAATACAACTAACTATGATAATTACCTTAAAGGCTTAATTGACCGTGTTGGAAAAACTATTTTTGTTGATCGCCCTTACATTTCACAAGCTCCGGATCTTCTCAAAGACTCCTGGGAATATGGTTCGATCTTGATGAAGGTACGAACTGAACTTATGGACGCCCAGGACAATAGCTCATGGCAACTTGGAGATATTCCGAATGGTACAGGACTTTCAAACGATCAGGACGCAGGCGGTACGCCAATTGTTCCCTCAAGACTCGACCCGTTTGTACTGAATAAACCAGAAGTTACAGCGAAATTCTATAATAGAAAAATCACATATGATGTAACAATTACAATTGCTCAGGAGCAGATGAAAGAAGCTTTTAAAAGTGCTTCTGAAATGATGCGCTTTATCGCAATGATTGAAAACAGAATCAGAACAAAGCGAGTGCTTTGTACAGATGCTTTAATTATGGCTACACTTAGAAATCTTGTAGGAAATAAAATTGCAACAGGTAAAGCTATCAATCTTTTACCGCTGTACAATGCAACAGTTACTACGCCGATTAATGCAGAAGACTTTTTTACGAACCCTGACGCCATCCGATATGCCAACAAAACAATATCACTGTATAAAAAATACATGGCTGCTGCAAGTACCTTATATAATGAAGGTAATTATGTAACATATACACCTGCTGAGCGCCTTAAAGCTATCTTTCTTGCTGAATATGTAAAATGCGCTGAAGTATACTTATATGCTGATACATTCCATAATGAATTTGACAAGCTCGAAGGTTACTCTGAAATTGGTTATTGGCAGGGATCCGGAACAGACGATAGCTTTGAAAGTAGATCAACTGTAATGGGTTCATTTGTAAATAATGATGAACAGATCGTGAATGGTGGCATAGATGGAGTAATTGCAGTTTTATTCGATGATGAAGCAGCGGCAGTTTGTTGTGAAAATGACAATGTAGAATCAATGTATAATCCACGTGGACGCTACACAAATTATTTTTATATGTGGGATGCGAATTACATGAATGATCTTGAAGAAAACTGCGTTGTATTTTATGTATCTGACAGCACAGTTGCAGGTGTGCTTCCGCAGACAGCTCCGGCAGCGTCTGGAACTCCAATTACAATAACACAATGGAATACTAATTACGCAATTGCAGACAGCCCGTACAGCGTCTGGGACGATACTCAGGAAAAATACGTCGCTCTGACTGCTGACGATGCAACAACAGCAGCAGGTTACAACTGGACAAACTATGCAGGCAAGTCCTATTTATACACACCTTCTACATAATTAATACCTAACAATTACAGCCGCAGTTCTCTCCTTCTGCGGCTGTAAGCCTATGGAAAGGAATGATTTTATGAAACCAATAGTTAAACAGAAGCAGGCAACTTTGCAGCAGATTATAGATCAGGCGCAGCAAGGCGGCGGTGGAACAGTGGACGCCTACACAAAAGCGGAAGCCGACGCAAAATTTCAGACAAAAGAAGCTATGGAAGATTATATTGAAGAGCAGCCCGGCGGCTATATAGTTGTAAATAGTATTCGTGTCTACGTATCAGCAACGCAGCCGGCAGACGCTCCGACAGGATCAATCTGGATTGGTGGGTGATGGTATGGGATATGTCAAGACATACCGTAATTCAAAAAATCTTTTTAATAAAATAAATGCGGATATATATGAGGCAACAAATGTTGATGCTGAACAAGGCAAATGGAATAAATACAGTGGCACGGGCAAAACAATAAGAATAGCCGTTTCACCTTCCACAACCTATAGTATTTCAATAGATTTAAATATTGAAACTGCTGTTTTTCGTGTGTTGCTTGTAGCGACTAATGCAACGCCTGAACTCGGAACTCCCGTTCTCGGAACTGCTGCTGTTGCATCGTCAACTGATAATACGGGAACTTTTACAACTGCTGCCGATACACAATATATAGTTTTGCAATTTACAGCAGCCGTTTTTGATGATTGTGTAAATAGTCTTATGCTTGTTTCCGGAAGCGTGCCATATTCCTATGAAGCGTACAACGTAATAGCATGGTATGATTTTTGCAAATTGAAAACGGCTGACGGATGGACGGAAGGCACACCGCAGAAAGCACCATTTTAAGGAATGATCTTATGAAAAAAAAGAGTTCACAGTTCTGGGAAGCCGAAAAGCTTCTGAAAGAAAAGCCGGACGCACGTTATTACTTCATACTTTCGGGACGTTCACGGGGTAAAACATATAGTGTGCTGCGTAACGCTATTAAAGATCAGTGCCGGGGTAAAGGTATTTTTGCATATATCCGACGCCATGACGAAGATATCAAGCAGAAGAACTTACAAGAGCTTTTCAGCCCTCAGAACGTGACGCAGCTCACGAAGGGAGCTTACAACAAAATATCCTTTTGGCGTGGATATTTTTACTATGAAAAATGGGAAGTCAACGAAGAAACTAACGAACTTGAAAGGACTGCAAAAAATCCTTTTCCGTGCGGCGTCGCTCTGAGCCTGAACACCTGGGAGCGTGACAAAGGTCAGGATATTGGCGCAGCTTATGGCGGCTTTAAGAACATCATATTCGATGAAATTATTACCGGAATGAACTATCTCACCGATGAGATACAGAAGTTCAAAAACGTCATTTCGTCGCTCGTCAGAACACGAACAGAACAGGACACTAAAATATGGCTTCTTGCAAATCCGCTTTCAAAATGGTGTCCTTACTTTCCGGAGCTTGGAATTACAAAAGAAATGATTAGCACACCTAATCGACGCTATGAAATTAAATATCCTGATACAGATAGAATGTCAACGATATTTGAATACATTGGAAGCGCAGAAGAAGAAGCAGCAGAAAGCGCACATAATAAAGTCTTTCAGACGTTTTTTGCTTTTCCCAATTCAAAAAGCAAAAGTCAGAGCATAACAGAAGGCTTCTGGGAGCTTCAAGACTCTTGCCATCTTCCTTCTAAGGTTTACAAAAATTCCGAAAAGAAAAAAGAAGTATTTCTGACTTTCGGCGGCGAATGGATCAGGGGCGAAATTATGAGGTATTCCGAAACAGGCGTATATTATGTTGTATGGAGTCCATCGAGAAAGCCAAAGCCCGGCGATTATTATTTTATATTAAACGCCATTCCTGATAAATACGCCATAGTCGGAGTTAATACCGGACACCCATACGCAGAGCTGCTTAACAAGATCATGCAAACCAATCAATTATACTACTCAGACAACACAGTTGCAGACCTGTTTCACGGGTTTATCAAGGAAGCAAGAAAAATTGTGAGGTGATACAATGCAGATATCTTTTTATAAAACAAGCGATGATCCGAAAAAGCTTGCAAAGACTTTCGAGAAGATCGGCACGGGAGAAGCGACGCTAAGCGTTCCAATCAATAATACTAATAATACTATATACCTTCTGAGACCGTCCTTCCTTGTTGCTTCCAATAGCCTTTACTTTACAGCTACGCATATTTATGTCAATGATATGGGAAAACGGTACTATTATATAACTGATATTGCTTTACTCACGGGCGGCAAAATGGAAATTTCTTGCAGCGTTGATGTACTTGCAACATATGCAGCAGCAATAAGTCAGCGCCCTTGCACCGTCACACGGTACAGCCACAAAGACGGCAAGGTTGCAACACCAACATATATACCGGACAGCAAATATCCTCTTGACACTACTCGCTATAATGTTACTGCTCAAAATTTTTCTGATACTCCCTTTTTGACAGGAGCTGCGGCGCTAATTAATCCCTGTTACATACTCACAACGATGGGGGGCGGCACATAATGCAAGTAAACGAAGCTGTTTACGGCTTAAAAACAAACTGGGCTGAATATGGCACATATGATGAAGCAGTCCCGGCAGCGAAAAAATTAAAACTTGCCTGCTTTGGCTTTGACGGTGAAACAAAGCTGACTGAAATTAAAAACGGAAAATCAGAGAACAAGTTAATTTACGAAGAAGCATGGGACAACAGCCTGTGTTATGCAGCATTAGGTAATCTTTGCCCTTTAAGTAATATAAAATATTATGGACGGACGCCAAACACAACAGCCGATCATATAGCGCTTATAAATCAGGATCAGAGACCAACAACCAATTATGCTTTTGGCGTAGGCGGAAATGCCGGATATATGCCAATAGGCATAAAGGCAGATTACGATTGGCAGAACTGGACACAAGAACGATGGACGAACGATCCTTCATGGAACAGTAGCAGCGGATTAGCTCAATTTTCTCCGTTTACTGCTATTCCGATAAAGCGTGTTGTTTTAATCCCTTATATAGTATGTAATAATGGTTCGTGGCACTCTGGCGGCGATCCTTCCGGCTTTGCTATTTTTGACCTAAAAACATATTTAACCGGGACAAATAAAGCTGATTATCCGTATATATGTCAAATCCGTGTAGATATGGCATATGAAACAACAAACAGCTATGATCCCGACGCAGGAACAGGAACACCAACAAGAAACCAAAGCGCAGCTATGAACACCATTGCTATAATGGAATATCTTTCATATGGTAACGGTTTGACAGATTTTAATAATAATTCTCTTGACGATGTTTTCAAACCGCTGTTGTCTGATCGTGGCGGAATGGGTGTATCAAATAGTTATCTTGTTATAGCTGGCAGTCTCAGCGGCAACATTTTATATGTAGCAACTCAAACAAATACTTTTGTTTGTCCTGTTGCTTCTGGTTTTGGATTAGAGTTTGATAGAATCAACAACGTAAAAATTGAAGATTATACAATTCAAACTCCGTATAGTGATTATCAAGCATATTTTAATTGTAGTGTTTCAGCTATGAGCAAAGAAGAAGTACAAGAAGCAGTACGAAGTATTGTTGCTTGTTTCGGACTCTTTTTTGTAGACGGTGCAGCAGATAAAAATGAACCGCTTGACAGTGATTTAATGATGTTAGGAACGCTTGTTGAGGGCGTCGGCAACGGCGATTACACAACGGGACAAGATAATAAAAATCAAGATCAATGGAATTTTGACGATGTACACGAAATTGACTATGATCCTTCAAACCCGCCTAAAGTTGATCCTAACGCATATAATGACGGATTTGACTTTCCGGCTGCGTTTTCTCTTGGTATATCAGGCATTAATAATAGATATTTGCTCAATGCAACAAATATCTTGACCCTCTCCAATGCACTTTGGGACTTCACAAAAAATCTTCAGCCGGAAGAAGTGATAGACAACATATCACAGACTTTCTTGACAAGCAATCCAATTGACTTAATTGTCTCATTGCAATATATTCCGGTAAAGGATATTGAATTTGGTACGGCTTCCGCTGTAAAGCTTGGAAGGCTTGACCTGGGTGTAAGCGCAAAAAGTGTGCTTGCTGCTAACACATATGAATGTGGTTCGATAGAAATTTTCCCGACGTTCGGCGATAACTGGATATCAAAGCAAATCCGGATTTTTGCATATTTGCCATTTTGTGGAACAGCGGAAATTGATCTTGAAGCAGTCATGGGTAAGGAATTATATTTGCGCTATGTTGTAGATACCTACACAGGATCATGCACAGCAGTATTATACATAATCAATAATAAGAAAAAAAATATTGTAATCACTACAGCAGACGGTAACTGTATAACCGATATTCCGATTACTGGCATACAGTGGGAGACTCTAAACGCTAACCTTTATAACGCTTATCAGACTAACAAACAATTGAAGCTTAACACAACTTTTGGAATTGCCAAAGCCTTGACCGGGTTCGGCTCTGCTCTGGGCGCCGGTGATCTATCCGGCGCAGCTCTTGCCGGGCTTGATGTTTTCTCAGGTGCTTCCGCTGCGTTCACGGCTGAGAAAATATCCGATTATAACTTATCACATACTCAGATACCAATGCGAAGCATAGGCGGTTCAAGCGGTATTACGTCAAACCTGTTAGACATGACTCCGAAGCTGCTGTTTTATCGTCCTATAGATCACGGATCAGAAAGCTTTATAGAAACAGAAGGCGTCGCCTGCATACTCAACGGAACGCTGCAAGGCTTGCAGCTCTCAGGCTATACGGAAGTATCTAAGATTGATCTTAACGGCATAGCAGCAACAGCAGCAGAAAAAGAAATGATACGAAGTTTACTTGCAGGCGGTATTTATGTATAAGAAAAAGGTACTCAATTTGAGTACCTTTTTTTGTGCAAGTATACAGTATACGCAAACTGCGTATATTTTTATTATTTTCTATTGACTTTTATGCGCAAATTGCGTATAATAGAATTAAGGAAAAATACGTAAACGCCCGGTTAGGGTAAAGGAGAGTATTATGAAAAAAATAGTATTATACAAGTGGCTTGTGCCGAGAATGTTTGATAATCCGGTAATTTCTTGGAGTTTGAAAGATTGGTGCGGAGCTGATTTTTCCGAGATGCTTGAATCAAAGGAATTCATTATCCCAGATGGTTTTTATGTAGCTGATGATATGTGTGGAACACCTCATTTTTACGGAAAAATGCCCGGTTCAAACTATGTGTCATGGTTTGATGTAAACACAAATCAGAAAAATGAAAAGCCATTTTTAGAAGTTTATCCGGAAAGAATCTATCTTGAAGAAGTAAAGGGGGAATGATTATGAAAAAGTACTACCTTGATAAAGTTACAGCCGGAACAGATTCAAGCTGCTTGGTCTTTGAGATCGATACACAGAATCCAGAAGAACTCAAAGCCATTAACGAAAGAATTGAAAAGTGGAACGGATATTCTTTCACAAATGACGATTATACAACAACAACTTCCATTTCAGAAATTACAGCCGAAGAAGCAAAAAGCTATACAATTCTGAAAGCTGTTGATTTTTTTCCGGAGCTTGCTCACAGCAGTCCAACGCACGCTTAACGCACGCTTAACGCACGCTTAACGCACGGGGAGTATAATTTACTCCCCCTTTGAAATAGGTCTTAAAATGCATTTTAAGACCTATTTGAAAGGGGGTGAAAAAATGAATGCAGATATAATGAATGAAAAAGTAACTTGCAAGTGGTGTGGCGAATCTACTCTTTATGGCGAAATGATGTGGCTTAACGGAAAGTGTATGTGTCCTAAGTGCTACTTTGTGGAAAGAGCTATTGAAGATAGTAAGAGAAGGAGTGAAAAAAATGGAGATTAACGGCAAATACTACACAGACACAGAAGCAGCAGCGTATATAAAAATGCTGCTGCACATACTCGCTGACGTTCGCCCGGTGCTTTCAATGGCTTTTTTCGCTGATTATCATATACAGCACAAGGCAGACGCTGCAATGTTTCAGATTGACACAATTATGAAGGAAGTGAAAAAATGAGTATAAACAAAGATCAACTCCATGATATAACAGTCTGGCTTCAGTATAATATTTTTAGAAATCCTGATGTAATGTTTCCGCAGTATGACGAAACACAGGACGAATCTATAATTGAGGTTGACGGTGAGCAGATATTATTAACTGACATAATCGCTACACTACACAATTTATTATACGAATCAGTTACAGGGGAACGCTATAACTATATGTGGCACTGGGCTAATAAAATTGGCTCTTGGTGTGAAGATGATATTTTTGAAGAGTTGCTTACAGAGGAAAAGAAATGATATCAATTTTTTGTGACGCCCTTGACGGTGAATGTTTTTACGGAATTTGCGACCATTGCAAATATCAGGAAAGGAAGAAAATTATGTTTAAGATTAAATCTATCAGAGAAGGTTTGCAGTGCTCACAGTCTGAGCTTGCGAACAAATTTGAAATCCCAGTAAGCTCAATTGCTAACTGGGAACAGGGAAGAAGCAACCCGCCTGCATACGTAGTCAACATGATGATCCGTATCTGTCAGCTTGAATCTGAGCTTGCATTAGCAAAAAGAGAATCGGAAGCTATTATCGATTATGCAAAGTATTATATTTGTCCAACGTGTACTAACAATTGCAGCCTTTGCCCCCTCGCTGATTATGTACTGTATACAGGAGAGGAGGAAAAATAATGGCTGAATTTACCAGAAAAGCCCGAAACAAGCGAGTATTACAGAACATCGACACAAAGAAAGCTTCAAAAAAAGAAGTCTATGAGTTTTATAAGTCATGGAAAAAGCAGTATCAGCCGAAGGGCAAGCCGCTTGACTTCTCTAAAGTAAAAAAAGCTGATATCGTGCGTGAGTTGTATAAACTTGAAGCATTTCAGCACGCAGAGTTGCAGCCGGAAAGACAGTTTGAAAGAGAGTACGAACGTATCAAGCAGAAGATCAAGACGCCAGGTCAGGAAGCCGTTGAAGCTTTTAAGAAGCTTCAGGAGAAAGGAGAAAAGCTTGAAGCAGCCGGAAAGCTTTCAAAAGGAAAGGCAAGGCTTTTTGAAGCGACAACAGAGCAGGCTAAGCCAAGATACAAACAGGAGTCAAGGCAGCGTCGCACACAAAGGGATAACGTGCATTATAAAGGACGCTATGCACATGATTTTATCAAGAAAATGGTTAATGAAGCCCTGATTGATACAGAGGACTTTGAGGACTCCAAAGAAATATGGTACGCCATTGGTCTTGTCACTGAAAACTCAGAAGAATTTGACTTTTTCGCCGCATTTTACGCAGGTGATTACAAAAAAGGTTCAAGAGACTATTATTTAGGCGAAGGTGGCTTTGAAGATTTCCTGAGACAATCAGAGAAATTTGAAAGAGATATGAAAGCCAAAGGTAAGAAGCTTCCGGAGTATGGCACAGCTGAATACTGGAACGCATTTAAGAAATGGTCAGAAGAACAGGAAGGAAGTACAAAGTTATGAATTTAGTAAGCTCTGCTGATCGCTTGTACAAGGACAAGACAAGCGAGATTGAAGAAAAATACTTTATCAGTAAAGATAAAGTATATCTGTATATCGCAGGTTATGACTGCGAATTGCTTGTAAATGATGATCTTTACAAAGGTAACATTATTGAAATGAAAGCGCACATAAAAGAGCTTATTGAAGCTTTGCACGAGAAAAAAGCTCAAATGAGCGCTAAGAATCAAGAAATTGATTATAAGTGCTGCATATACACTAACTCTATGATGCGTGTTTCACTGCTGCTGGAACTCAACAAGGATAACGCAGAATTTATTTTTGCAAAGGCAGGCAACCACACAAAAGGACACTTATTTAAAGCAGTTTGCAAAGAGCTTCCTTTTGTAGTCCTTAATATTAATGCTCTTGCTTGTAATCGTGTACAGGAAATTAAAGCGGAAGGCGCATACAAAATCAAAGATACAATCGAACTCAATTGCAATCTGTCAGGGCAGGAGCTGCACCGCTTAGGTCAGACCATCGGAAGAAACATTGAAAAAATGGAAGGTCAGCTCGTCAGGAGCAGCCGCAAGAAAGATCCCGATTTTTATTTACCTCGTCTTTTTTCCTTCAAAGCTATGCGCCGCACACAGTGGGAAGGGCAAGTTGTAAGAAACTACAATCTTTTACAGTGCGCTAATATGTCAGGTTTGTTGCAGTTCGATCCTGACGCAACTTTTAAAGTTATCAAAAATGTAATCTCATTCGATATCAAGACCGCTTATTTGTCAGTCATGATAAATCAGCCGATTTTCCCGAAAGACCTAACAGTCATTGACATTGATCCTAACAAAGACATAGTTGACTTTTTCGGACACCGCACCAAAAACAATCCTTATCATGTTGCATTTGATATCCTTGAACGCCTTGACCGCTTCGAGGACAACAACAAATGGTACTACCTTGCAATTGATCCTTGTTATTCTGGTGATGATCCTACAGTCAATTTTTACTTGCATATGCTCAAACCGTTCCGACGCAACTTCAGGCGTCACCCGGACACAAAGTTAAAGTATGTTAATCAGGATCAAGTCATAGGCTTTTTAGAATGGGACAGAGCTTTTTATGATGAATACTACAGCATATACACAGAGCTGACATTTGCAGAGCTTATATATAACTTACTTCTGCTTTGCCCTGACGCTAAAATTGTTTTGATGTATTCAAAAGAGCCTTCCGATTATTTGCCTAAAGCTTTTCGTGATTCAAAAATGGAGCTTTACCGCCAGAAGGAGCAGCAGAAGGAAGGCAGCATTGAAAGGGACGTCGCAAAGCTTTACACGGAATTGACTTACGGAAAAGGGTTGCAGCTCCGTGACTTCCAGGACGATGACACAGCCAGGAAAGCTATTTGCAATGAAACAATCAATATAGCTCAGTCGCTGACCTGTTGCAGCTTCACAAGATATCGCTTGATTCATGATTGGAATAATTTTCAGCCCATCTACATGGACAGCGATTCAATCAAATTTGAGTTCAGCCCGGACACAAATAATCTTGCAGCTCTGCTTCAGAGACACGAAGAACTTACAGAAGAAAACAAACGTGTCAACGAGCTTGCAGGCTACCCGGACAGCAACCTCGGAAGCTGGAACGTTGACGGCGTATATGACTATATGTTATTCATTGCAAAAAAAGTCTACATCGGATATAAAAATGACGCAACACTTGATATTGCAATGGCAGGCTGCGACGCAGCAGCCGCAGCGGAATACTTCAAAGATGGTACATTAAATCTGCTTAACGAGATCGCAGAAAGCAAACGCCTTGTTATTCCGAACGGCAAGAAAATATACAAACTAACTGAAGATAAAATGTATGATTATTATGTGTCAGAACCAGTGGTTTATGAAAAGAAGTCCTAATGGACTTCTTTTTTTTTTGTCCATGAATTATCATACATCAATTTTTATTCAATGTCAATTTCTTAATTCATATGCAGATATATACTTTCAACACTTTCAACACTT
>ERZ809472.282-NODE-282-length-13167-cov-6.787752_pt1 | contig 13167 bp, 14 predicted proteins | sample MGYA00521274_ERZ809472 | MGnify/ENA primary metagenome ERZ809472 (study PRJEB31581, sample SAMEA3312791) | metagenome | study: EMG produced TPA metagenomics assembly of the PRJEB8939 data set (Metagenomic analyses of Rumen microbiomes reveals... | reverse complement strand
TTACGTTGTTGAATATATTACCAAAAGCTATGCCGGCGACATTATTACCGCCTGTTGCTATGCCGGTGGAAAGAGTAAGACCATATTTAGAAGTTCCTAATATATTTTCATTACATTTGAATCCACGAGTTGTGCCGACTAATCGTATACCTAATGCTGTACATACTATATTATTGTTGCTTATTGATATATCATCTATATTGGCACCACTATCAATATTAAAACCAATAGGAACATTAAATACTACATTATTATCAATAATTAAGTATGATGAGTCGCCATTAGTTGTTATAAATGCCGAATTGCCAAGCTCCTGAAATGTATTGGATGTAACAACCATTCTTGTAATAGTACCTGCGCCGCGCATCAATATACCATTTTCAGACGTATCAAAGCAGTTACTTACAAAAGATATTAGTGATACAATAAAATTTTGTAATGGCTCAATAAGTACGCTGTTCGATAAAGGTGTAATAAATGTGTTTCCTGTAATAGATGATACATCACAATACTTAATTTCGATAGCTCCATTTGTTACTATATTATGTTCACACTTAAAGAAAGAGTTAGTAACATTGATACTTCCGCAATATCCTGTATCGCCGATTAGAATTGATGATCTAGTCCAGTTAAATGTTGTTATACTATCAATAACAACTTCTGTAATGCCGGCTGACATGTATATATCGCAATAGTTATACATGAAAAACATGTCATGGATATTAACACGAAGTGTGCCGTCAAGTAATGCTATTGCATAAGTACCTGCACTTCCCTGTGTATTACATTTTATAGACAATGAATGGATATCAATACCGTTACAGTTTCTAAATTCAAATGCAGTATTATCAGCAGTTAGAATAGTTGTTTTCATTCTGCCTGCGCCCATTATAATAGACGTTTTTGTCATTGTTATTGGAGATGTAATATAGTATGTTCCTGCTGGCAGATATATTATTGATTTACCATCTATACTATTGACTGCATTTTGTATTTCACTTGTATCATCATGTATACCATCACCCACAGCACCAAATTTTTTAACATTTATGACAATTGTTCCGTAATTATCAATAATATTGATTTTATCATTTAATGCGTTATCTCCATCAGATCTTGCTTGTGCTTCTTCATCAATATTATTTTGCAGACCAGCATCCGCATTTTCTCTGTCAATGCTTTCCTGCACAATTTCTCTATGCAAAGCGTCATCGCCTTCAACTCTTAATTCCGTTTCATTATTAAGAGCAGTTTCAAGATCATCATCGCCTGCTTCCCTTTCATGTATTTCATTGTCAATAATTGACTTTAATATATTGTAGAAATCCTCTACTGTTGCTCTTCTGATATTGCCATCAGGAACATATCTATCTCCAGGGTGTATATCTGTCAGAGCCTGGTATAAATAGCTATCCCAAACCAACCAATTGTCTTTTGTTGTATTTAAAGTGGCAGTTGTTGTTGGTTCACTTTCAAAGCTATTTGCAAAATTTGCTCCAGCTTTAACAATAAATATTGAGAGATCAAATACTTTTGTCCAATACTGCTCTCTTGTCAACCCGATTCCTGGTGGTACAGGTTTTACGCTTATATATGCAACACCGCTATTACCATCAATAACAACAGTATTCTTTTCATAGCTTTTTGTTATATCCCACTGAATAGGATTTGCATATTTAATAGCATTTATACTAACAAAGTTAGTAACCAGGTCATTCATGATGAATACCTGCTTAATCAGTTCTCTCAAATCGCTTTCAAAGAACCTAGTATGAGGAAAGTCAAAATCAAGATAGCTCATATTTACTCCTTTCGTTTGTCAATAATTGACAATTTAATATACAAGCAAAAATAGCTCTTTAGCATATTTCTTACTTATCCAATTATAGATACTGAATTGCGCAACTTTCCTTTCTTTTTCAATTAAATCCTGATACAGTACATCGTTTGTGCCACTTTCAGTATGCGTATCAATTTCGTCCCAAGCAAGATTTTCACTTTTATTTCTATCTTTAGAAGCGTCAATATGTTCGCTGGAACTTCCGTTTCTATCACGTCTTAAATCGTCTTCTCTTTTGCTTTCACCTTCTGTCTTTCTTTCATTATCTGGCTCATAATCATTTGAGTTCATTGCGCTTATTTTGTTCTCTTCATTATCACTATAGTTATTCTTTACGCTACCTCTATTTGTTTCACTATCTTCTTCGCTTGTACTTCTTCCTCTGTTTTCACTTTGACTTTCTGCTGTATCTAAATCCTGTTCAATCTTGGTTGTTTCAGTCCATTTTACATTCTTATTTGTAAGTGGATCGTACTTTAATTCTAATGTGTCCAGTAGCTTACTAATATTCCATTTATACTTCTTAAAGAAGTTATTACTAAAATATTTAAAAGTTGCTGTTGTATCATACAAGCAATTCATTGCTCCACATTCATCAAGCAAACTACCCACTAAAATTTCCTTATCAAGTCTGGCATCAATATCAATATCTTCATATAAACTTCCAATATCATCAATCTTTCTGCCAGTCTTCATATTATAAATCTCAATAATATCAAGAAGCGTCATTCATCATCACTCCTCTCATCGTCCCCTTTCGGGCGGTTGTTGGCAGCGTCTGCTTTTGATGGGGAATTGTCAATAATTGACAAATTCTTAATTGTGATTGAGAACTCGAGTCCTGGGAACAAGGACTTTGCGTGCTCAGTAGTTTCCTTGAGGTTGCGTCTCCAAACTGCTGTTGAGATGTAACATTCGTCGTTATTGGAGTTTACCTCATCTTTATTAAGACGTTCGCGTTTGGTGGTATTGGCATTGTTTACGCCAATCTGCGTGAGGAACTCCTCGATGATTGTCCTCTTTTCCATCTGTATTTTGTCGCAGATGTAATTGTCCTTTGCGGGAGTGTATTGGATATTGCGGGAGTTACCGTTGGGTCCGATTAGCTCCTCGTCCACAAACACCGCCGGCTTACCTTCCGAGATCTCGTCGTACATGGCTTTATATGACTCGGCAACCTTTTTGTTTGGTGCTGAAAAGATTGCTGCTACTCCGGAATTCATAAGGGACTGGTCAATGCATTTGTCGCAAGCTGCTAATTGGTACGAGTATTTGGTAAGTAAAGGTCGGATTGTGCGGAAATCTGCGCTATATACTGGTTCTTCTTCAAGATAGATTATCGCACCGTCAACTCCAATTTGCTTTTTAAATGTGCCGAGTACTGGGTTAGCAATATTAAAGTGCGTTGGTTTGTAATACATATTCACACCGAATGGTTGACAGTTCATACATATCGGCTGTGAGTTTGCTTCAAAAATTCCAACTACCCCATTGAGTAGTAGATTGTTGAGAATGAAATCTGTATCCCAATAGTCAGGTGCTTTGATTTCAAAGATGCCTTTTACAAGTCGGAGCAAGTATTGGAAATAATAAGCTGAAGCTATATTTTCTATACCGCTAACTTCTATTGGCTTCTTACCAAATGCTTCTTGGATTGCCTGAGCTAATTGTGATACTAACTTTTTATCATTTGCCATAATTACTCCTTTGTCAATAATTGACATTATTCTATGTAAAAGCCACTATTTAGATAGTAGTCGATTGCGTCACGTTCTGATGATGTGCCTGAGATTTCTACATGAGCGTTAGTACATTGACAGAAACCTATGCATGTTGATAACTGTAATGGCTTCATTGTTGGTATACCCATAGTTTGTCGCATAGCAGAAGGCTCTATTACTGTTGGATGTGATACTGTAAAGCATTTATAACTCCTATCAAGAAGAAAGCCAGCTCCACCACCCATACCACCTATTGTTGTTGGTGTTGATGACATTGCTGTATCTATTGTTGAATATGCTGTATCAATACCGCTGAAAATTGATTCTGTTAATCCTTCAGCTTTTCTACTTGGAGCTACTGATGTTGCTGAACGTACACCGGCAGTTACTGTTTTTTCTAAACCTTTAAAAAGTGTTGTTGCTATTTCACCTAATGATGCTTTTTGATTGATACCAATTGGTATTTCAATTTTACAATTGCCGCCGTATGTTCCAATAACTTTTCCACCTGCTAATACTTCATATGCAATCTGACCATCAGCCGGAACGATGCTCCATTTAATTGTTATTGCGGTATCATTTATTATTTCATCAACATTTAATGCAACCATTCCAACAAATGGTAAATATAGATATACATTTTCACATATTGCTCTTCTGTAATCTGAATAATGCCATGGTATTGAGATTGATTGTGAGTCACCTCTTACCATACTAGCGACTTTTTGCCCGTATAGGGTATTACCATTTGAATCTTTAACAGGATAATCTCCTAAATATAATGGAGTGTTGCTCATTAACGGTAAATCAAATGGTACCCAATGGCAAGAGCGGATACATTGTACTGCAACTTCATAACTATTGCCTATAAATCCAGTAACTATACTTGTTTCTGCCGCTGCTTTTGTCATTTCTGTTAAATCGCCTGATGTTACTTCATCTAGTATTCGTCCTAAGCCAACTATCTGGTCATCTCTCCAATCTTGTAACCCTTCTATCATAGCATTGATAGTATCGCGAGTTACTGCAAATAAATCAACACCAGTTTTTCCAAGGACCGATAGAAGATAATGTCCAGATATTAAAGATTGTCTTAGAAACGATGCATCTACTGAATTTATCCTGCTTGTCTGAGCATTTTTAAGAACAGGTATTCTTGTGTCAGCCAACCATTCTCCACCTGATATTGATGAATAGGATACGTATTGTGTTGATGCTAATATTTGCTGCTTATATGTTGCAAGAACATCGACTTTACCTGTTATTTCAAATAGATTATTTCGTACTGATTGAATATTCGTAACATTGAAATAACGATTTCCAATTTTAAAAGCTGTGTAGTCTGGAAATGCGTCATCATATAATTCAAGTAAAAGAGTAGGATTAAGCATTGAACAGCCATTTTTGAAGTTACAATTATGCGATATATTCATTGAGAGTTGTTTAGTTGAATTCTCTCTTTTACTGTCATTTGAAAAGATTACTGAAATACTCATTTCCTACTCCTTTAATGAATTATGAGATGAAGAATTGTCAATTATTGACAATTAGTTGAGGGTAAATACAATACCGTTCTCAGACACATCATTGAAGTACAGATCGTTCATGTGCCAGAACTGGTTTGTGTACAGACCGCGAGCATTAAGAGGAGTTGTTGCAACCTCAACCTCTTTTCTGTATGTTCCGAGAGCATCACGGTCATGGATTGTAGCTACAATATTTGTGAGAGTTGTAGACTCTTCCTGCTCAGGATCGTCACCCTCAATAATAAGGTCAATGTTAAGAGGGTTCTTAGCAGCCTGCCAATAAGGAACTTCGATACCGTTCTGCTTCTTTACGTACTTGTCATGGAAAGCTGCCCACTGTACCTGAGTTTCAAGTGCTGTCTGGAAGTCAACAAGGGAAACAAATCTCTGCGTATCGTCCGGAGAATGCCTTGTTTCTGTACCGTCATTGTACAGTGTGGACATAGTTTTCATCTTCTTTGAAATGTTATTCATTCTAGCGAGTGAGTAACGAAGAAGACCTTCATCAAGCATAGCATCTTCACCAGTAGGAACTGACTTGCCAGTCTTTGTGTTATACTCTGTAACAAGGTTGATGACTCTGCTAGGAGTTGTAGAGATTGTTGCCATGAAATTAGCCAAGCAAAGTCTTGCAAGGTTTTCCTGCGAAAGTTCAAGAGCATTTTCTGCTTCTCCGTAGATTGCTGCGATAAAGCTTCCCATTACTTCTATTGAATTGAAGGCTTCTCTGAGCCACTTCTTCTGCATGGTGATGAAGAATGTATAAGGTGTTCTCTTAACGAAGATCTTCTGTGATGCTTTGGGCTTTGAAACGATGTACTGGTCAATTGACTGTCCATCAATAAGCTGAGTTGTTACATCTTCAACAGCCTGTGGCATTTTTACTTTGAGCTTCTGCATGATAGCTCCCATTGTCATATCAGTAACAGCAAGCAAACCAAGCTGCGACTTATATACACGGTAAGATACCATTGTGTGACCAATTCTCTGGAAAAGGTTATCTACAAACAGAGTTGTGTTATTTGTAGATGAGAGAATTGCATTTCCCATTGCAACAAGAGAAGCTGAGTCTGTTGCCTGGATCGCATTTTCACCAAGTGTCTGGAGTGCGGCATCATTAACAATACTATAAATCTGATTAGTTTCCATATTATCTCCTTATCTTTTACCCATAGCGTCAACAAATGCTTCATATGGGTCTTTAATTGCATCTGAGGAAGATGCATTTACTTTAAGTAACAATTCTGTGTTTGTTTTCTTGAGTTCATTGACAAGCGTTGTTAAGTCCGCAATTTTTGTGTCACGCTCTGTAAGCATATCGTACATCTGAGAGAAGTCTACCTGTTCTGACTTCGCTTTCCCAGATGCGCTCCCGCTTTCTTCAGGTTTAGTCTGTTCTGCATTGCTGTTTTCATTGATTTCTTTGTTAGTTTCTTCGTTAGGAATAGTTTCCTTGGTTGTATTTGTTTGCTCATTCATTATGGCTCCTTTCTAAATTGTCAATTATTGACAATTAGTAAGCGAAATATATGGAAAGGGTAGGCATGTAGAGAACCACTCTGAGGTCCCGCTTCTGGCGGTTGGTTTGACCTGCTCCGCCTACCCCAACCTACTATGTTAATTTTCCCACTGGAACAGATCGTCAAAGAATACCTGAGTTGTATAGTTATCGAATGTTATATTACCATAGGAACGCGCAACTCGGTATGTCGGTGCGAAGAATGTTCGCACTTTAACTCCTGCCGACTCGGGAAAGACTTTTGCTACTGTTATATCTGACCGTGTTACATGGAAATTCTTTGCTGATTTGAATACAACATAATCTCCAAATCTGAACATTGGTCTGTATTCTTTTAAGTTTACATTCTTTTTGATTGTGGTGAGGTCTGCTGATAAGAAGTCGGCATTTAGAGTATCGTTTGTAAAATCAGCATTAGCTAATTTATACAAAGCTGTATGAGTTTTGGCATCTGTTACTCCAACTTTACCAACTCTTTCAATATATAATCCACGCTCAGGAATTGTGCGCCTATGCTCACCATGTGTAATCATATTCTCGAGTTCACCAATAATACCAAGTGTTTCGAGAATAGGGTTAGCGAGGTCGATCGCATTACTTAAAAGAATGAGTTTCATTGGTGGTCTACCCTGAAGTTCTCTATTACGGTTTACTGTTTCGTAAAAGTTTAAGAGTGCTTCGCCCTCAGCTTTAATACGTTTAACTTGTCGCTCTGGAATAAACTCGTCAAATACTGTTATTGTAACGTCTGACAAGTCCATTGAACGCAAGCCTGCGAATGTTGATAGCGCAACTCCATAACCAACGAGTTGTGGATTATCTTCGTCTGTTTCGTTGTAGAAGTATTCAGCAGCACCTTTACCACCGGACTCTGGGACTATTAAAGTCCCAAAGTCATTATTGATGGTCTTGAATGGATTACCAAATTCTGTTGAGCAGGCTTCAATTTCTTTACCTGTTCTACGCATGTATATCCACTTCTCATCTGATGGTACACTAAGTGCTAATTCGCGTAAAGCTGAGTAAGATTTTCCTATTCCTCGACCGCCTATGTAAACTTGGAATGGCATCGCAGAGCGACCTTTTATGTCAAAGAAAAATTCTTTACTCATGTTTCACCTCGCTTTACACAAGTGTTGCAACCAAGTAGGAGCGTCCCTTAGTACCTGCTCTCTCCTCAACTCTGATTGCTACGCTACCATCTTCCTCAAGCATTTCGGGAAGTGCGAGGACTGAGCGAATAACTGTCTCAGAAATTGTTCCGTAGATCTCTCCCTCATCTGTCTTAAGGTTTGCTACAACCTGCACTTCTCCATTGAGGTCAGGTCTTTCTGTAACATAGATTGCAACTACGTTAATAACCTCTCCGATTACTGTCTTAAGAGGCTTAGCTGTTGCTGAATTGAAAATGTCCTTTGCTGTAAAGTTGTTTGTTCTGATTTCTTCCATAGTTTTGTTCTCCTTTTGAATTGAAATTTATTTGTTTATTGTTTAACAGATTGTCAATTATTGACAATTCTGCGGTGCCTTAATATAGTTCTATGTTTGATATATGCTTTAATTCTTCTGCGATTTCTTTAACATATACCGCTTCTAAATGTAAATCATAGTTTTCATTTTTCTCGGCTGCGTCCTCTATATCAGATAAGAGTTCGCATACCCAATTTTCTATATCCATAATTAGTTCCTCGTCATATATGCTCTGAGTTGTTTTTGTGTGCCATTGAAATAGTCGTAGTCGCAGAAACAATCGTACGGTGTATAGTTGTACTTTGGCGTTGCATACTGCCAGAATGCCCAGAATGGATATACTCCAATATCAGGGTCTGGCTTTGATGTGTACTGTGCAACCCACAAACCATAATTCTTATTAAGAATTGTTTTGAGTTTTGATGTGTAGAATGATGAACAATACATCAAAGGTCTTACACCTGTTTGAGCATAGATGTAGTCAAGCCATTTCTCTGCCCAGGACACCGGCTGATATACTGCGTTTTCTTCCCAATCAAGAGCAAGTAAACAATCACCAATATAAGGTGCAACTCTGTCAAGGAAGTGCTTTGCTTCAACTATTGCCGGATTATTTTCCGGTCTTGCAAAATGATAGAACCCGATTGGTATATCACGCTCCTGGCATATCTGTATGTTATGCTTGAACTTCGGATCGTTATAGGTTTTACCTTCGGTTGCTTTAATGAAGCAAAACTCAGGTTTGTCAATTATTGACAATATCCTGTCGAGATTATTGTGGTGTGAAACATCTATGCCCTTAATCATATTATCTCTCCTTTGAATTGAACTGTTCCAACTTAGCTGTTAAATTAAGTACAGCTATTGTGTTGTTCTTTACAGTTTCAGAAAAAGTTTTCATTTCTTCCAAGTGCTCTTTGTCTTTATCCTTGATATACTTCATAAGGATTAAACACATAGCTGTTGGGAATCCAAAACTACCGATTGCTTGAGCAATAATATTAACTTCTTCCATTAAATACCTGTCCTTTCCAAATCCGCTAGTAGCTCTGCGTACTCGCTTGTAATTGAGAATGTGTATGATGTTTCGTAAATAGCAATAGCAGAACCTGTGCGAATTTTCTCACCCTTAAAATATAGTTCATATGGTTCATTGTAGTCGATATAACATGACACTGTTCGCCCTGAGGAACCTGCTGGTATCAAAGTATCTTTTCTGAACTTATCCATTCCGCCATGCTTTGTTAGCCATTCAGCGCCTTTTGTTTTTGATAGTCCTGCTACTGTGATATGCAGGTCTGGGTCTCCTTTGTAAGTATATGCGTACTTCTTTGCTCCTAGAGATTTGAAACTTTCATATGTTTTCTCTTTTTCCCATATACCGAGTTGATAATGATGTGTTTTGCCTTGCGGGTCTATTACGTCGCAACTTGTCAATAATTGACATTTGCTTGCTTCATCTAAAATCTCTTTGTTTAATTCTGCAAAGTCAGCATCATGCTCTCCTAAATATTTTAGGGAATCTGTGTCGCAATAGAGAGCATCAATGCCTGCTTTATCAATAGCTTTCTGTAAGCGATTGCGACAGTGCGCTGTTACCCAGACACCCCATTGATAAGCTAAGAATGAATTGCGTGAGTTGTAGTACTTTTGCATAGAACCCTCAATATCCCAAGGCTCCAATGAAAATGGATTGTCTTTTGAATTGGGGTCATATGTAATTTCTCGGCGACAGATATCTGTTAACATCATACCGAAATCCGCATTTATTTTGTTTTTGTATTTGTTATACAGATAAGGGTCGCCGAATTTTAACTTACATTTGTTTGTGTACTGGTCTATGACTTTTGCACGTAATTCCATTGGTAAATAGTCATATTTCGCAGAGTATAGATTGTTAATGTCAATATGTGTGAAGTCGTATTGTGTTTTAATTATTTTCCAGTCTATATCCGTTAAGACCATTCCACAAAACTCAGCGGAAAGAACTCGCCCATTGTCAATACGCTCATTCCAAAGCTTTGTGCATTTAGCTTTAGGAATGTATGGCATTGTTTCAAGAGTTTTGATTTGAAGATTGTAAAATACGCAATCAATAATCAATGCATGCGTTCCTGCTGATATAAGTTTGTCAATAATTGACAATTTGTTGTCACGCTTAAGAAATGGTGACATTGGGAACTTACATTGTGTTATTACTGCGGGGTATGCACTAGACATATCGAAAGAGCCTACTGGCGAAAATACATTTCGATTATCTAGTGCGCCCGACAAGGTAGGATTACAATGGCAGTTTCCACCTCTGGTGGCTGTTTTCAGCAACGCATATACAAAAGGGTCAAGGCGAAGCTCTTTAAATATATAATGATTGCGAGGGTTTTTATTGATGGCACTGCGAAATTCGCGCCGGACGTATCCGGTTGAGGTCATGGGTATTGTGGCTAGTGTATCATGTTCAAACTTCAATAAGTGAGAGATGGCTTCTCTTAACCCTCGCACATCATTATAGCAATAAGCAAGTTCCTCATTAGTGAGCGGTGTCGATGGAGTACGTATTTTCTTATAATCGAGGTCACCGCCCTTTTTCCAATATAAAGCTTTTGGAGTTGAGGAAACAAATTTTTGTAATGACATATTCGAAAGCTTATATGAACAGCGAAACTCGAAAGCGTCATTAACTATACATTTAACAACTTTTCGACGTTCTATTGAAAACACATTAGTTACGTTTACAAAGTTGCGAAAAAATTGAAATTCAAATGGGAGATTGTGAACATAGATAACGAAGTAGTGTCCATGTGATAAACCTAAGTGCTTGCGTAAGTGCTCAAGGAGCAAAAGGAAATCGTCCCATGTTCTTCCCATTATTACTTTGTCATCAATGCAAAATTGCCATTGATACATGAAAGCGTTATATTGTGGTTCATTGTCAATAATTGACATTAGAAACGTTGTCGTTTCAATATCGAATGTTCCAAAGTCGGAGATATATGCTGTTTGGTGCCTACCGCAATAGCGGTATGATAATAGCTTTGTGCATACATCTGTATATGGAAATTCATTAACTGAATAGATTTGGTCTGTTACTTGTGAACCGTCAGCGAGTGTTTGTGTTACGGATTGCATATTATCTCCTTGACATGTTGCGCAGCTCGTCCATCATTTCGTCATATGATAAATAATCTGAATTATCTCCAAAGGGATCGTATCCTGCTAAGTATTTGTCAATAGTTGACGATATAACATCAACGTTTGCATCTGAGATTGAAAGTTCTTCAATTACGTCGATAACATCGCCCGAGTCACCACGAACGTCACGAAGTAGTGTCGAGATTGAGTCTGTTGACATTAGACGAGCAATTGCATGTGCTTGGTCCTCGGTGTATGTGTTACCTGTGTATTCAGATATTTTATCAATCTTTTTGCGCATTGTTTCACGTGCTTTCGCAACGGTAGAAGTTGGCGCATTTATAAATGTGACGAGTTCTGATAGTTGTTTAACCATTCCCTTATAGTCATCATATGGAGCAAATTTAAGTGAAAAACGAGTACGGTTTTCATTCTTTAAATATGTGATAGCACGGTCATATGCAAACATATCATAACCGGCTTTCTCTAATGCTCGCAAACGGTTGTTTGCCAAACGAGCAAGTTTTCTGTTCTGCTCTTTAAGAAATTTATAAGAGTCTGGATTGCCATGTGAAGCGTTCCAAGCCGAAGCCCGAATGTCATTTATTGACAATTCGGTGCGAACGGCTCTATCTTTATCTTTATCCGGCATTAGATTACCTCTATTTTATGGTACATGCAGGACGAGATTGATATAGCAACGATATTTGTGTTCGGGAACTCAAGTATCATGTGGTTATTGTCAACGGCGAATGTCTTAACCTTAACGACGAGGTCAACGGTGTGGTTGTTCTCTGTAGCTGAACGGATAACCTTGCCATATATATCGGTGTCCTGATTGATAAATTTGTCAATTTGATTTTCAAGTAAATCAGTAATAATAATTTCCATATTGTTCTCCTTTGAATTGTATGCAATTGAATTGTTCAGATTGTCAATTATTGACAAATTGGGTAGGGGCGGTTTCCCGCCCTTGCCCTTACTTTATTAACTTTTTAATCTCTTTCATGTTTGCGAGTACTGCATCAAAGAGCACCATTTTCTCAGGCTTGAGTTCAACTTCGCTCTGAAGCTGCTTTACAAGTTCGATAATCTCATTGGCTCTGTCGATAGGTGATGCTTCAGCATCTGATGTTATCTCGGTGGAATCCTTTGAATTGTCAATTATTGACTTTTCAATATCCTCTTTGATAGTAGCTGTCGACTCGATTGCGGACTCATCCTGCTTCTCTGCCTTGTCTTCGAGTTTAGCTTTGAGTGCGTCTTTCATTTCGGCAATAGTCATATCCGGAGTGAATGTTTCGATCGGATTTATGCCAGCATCCTCGAATTTTTTGTCGGTCATAAGTAAGAGTTTAGTGTAGCCATACTCGGCATACTTGTCAGGTATAGTGTACTTATTTTCTTTCGAAACAGAGCCGAACTTGTCAAACACCTTGCGTATGCCTACGGTAGTACCATGCGACATTCCGAACTCGAGTGCGCAAAGTTCGTCAAAGTTACGGTAGCCAAGTGCCTTGTAGCCTTTGCAATCGTAGAGTTTCGCAACGTCTGGAGCGATTGCCAGATAGCCTTTGTTTACGAGTGCGAGTCCGTCTTTTACGGACGCTACGAGTGTCTGTGCACCTGCTAATGAAATTTCGTTAGTTTTTGTTGTTGCTAAATTTGCCATAGTTTTGTTCTCCTCTCTTGGCTTGTCACGTGAAATTGTCAATTATTGACAATTTAGTGTTTCACGTGAAACATTGGTTAATTTTAGCTAAATTTAGCTAATTTTAACTTGCCGGTTAGCTAATGTTAAGTGGTTGCCAGTGTTTCACGTGAAACATTGTCAATTATTGACATTAGCTAAATTTAAGTAGCCATTAGCTAAATTTAAGTTGTCAAAGTGCTTGCCCTGGGCGATGTAACCTCTCCCTTAAGGCTCTTTTAGTATAGCACAGTGGCATGGTAAAAACTACT